>Ga0196962_10000018_pt1 | contig 273306 bp, 208 predicted proteins | sample S3v_20metaG_FD_183186 | JGI IMG/M metagenome (GOLD analysis project Ga0196962, IMG submission 183186) | Soil microbial communities from Anza Borrego desert, Southern California, United States - S3+v_20 | ecosystem: Environmental > Terrestrial > Soil > Desert | place: USA: California...
TTGGCCGTGAACGCCTGCGTGTCGCCCGGATAAACGGAGGCGGACGCGGGCGTCACTTCGATGCGCGTGATCGGGGGCGAGCCGAAGGGCGTGCCGTCGAGGCGCGTCCCGGGCGAGAAGCGGCGGCCGTCCGCGTTGGCCGCGGTCGTGTGCAGGGCGAAGTCGCCGGTGATGTCGGGCGAGCGTGTGAGCGATTGGTTGGAATCACCGTTGAGGCCCGCGCCGCTGCCGTAGGTCAGTTGCGCGACGACGTTGCCGCCGGCGTCGCGGACGATGACGTGCAGCCCGCTGTTAGTTAAAGAGAGGCCGCTCGTGGAGGTGGTGATGACCTGCGCGCCGCCGAAGGCCGGGTCCGCCGCGTTAATCGTGCCGCCGCCGAAGATGACGATGGCCTGGCCCGCGGGCAGCGTCGTGCCGGCGTCGAAGGTGTGCCGCACGGTCTCTGTCGAGCCGGTCAGGGAGCGTGTGCGAATCGTCCAGCCCGAGAGGTCTACGGACGTGTTCAGGGCGTTGACCAGTTCGACGAACTCGTCGTCGGTCGAATCCCTAACGCCGTCGCGGTTGGCGTCGCCGACGAGTCCGTCCGGCGGGTCTGTAAGGATTTCGTTGATCGTGACGGTGCGGGCGACGACCGTCAGCGCCGCCGTGTCGTTCTTGCCGCCGGCGCTCGCCCTGATGGTAGTCGTCCCCGTGCCGACGCCGGTCGCGACGCCGCTCTGGTCTACGGTCGCGACGCCCGTGTTGCTCGAAGTCCAGGTGAAGGTCAGGCCCGTGATCTCGTTGTTGCCCGCGTCGAAGGCGCGCGCGGTGAACTGCTGCGTGCCGCCGACGGGGATGGTGGCGGTCTCGGGCGTCACCTCTACGCGCGCGACGGCCGGGAAGTTGACGGTCAGGGTCGCGTTTGCTTCCTGGCCCCCGGCGCGCGCGCGAATCACCGTGCTCCCGCCCGAGAGTGCCGTCGTGGTCGTAGACCTCCCGGTCTGCGGCGAAACGCTCGCCACGTTCGGGTTGCTCGAATCCCAGATGAACGAGACGTTCAGGACTTCGACTTCGGGGCCGCCCGTGTTGCTGAAGGCGCGCGCCGTGAAGGTGCGCTTGGCACCGATGTTGTTTGACGCGGACGCGGGCGTGATTTCGATGCGCGTGATGGGCGGCGAGCCGAAGGGCGTGCCGTCAACGCGCGTCCCCGGCGAGAAGGCGCGGCCCGCGGAGTTCGTCGCCGTCGTGTGGAGCACGAAGCCGCCGGTGATGTCCGGCGAGCGCGTGAGCGACTGGTTCGAGTCGCCGTTGAGGCCCGCGCCGCTGCCGTAGGTGAACTGAGCGACGAGGTTGCCGGACGCGCTGCGGAGGATGACGTGCATCCCGCTGTTGGTGAGCGAGAGTCTGCCGGTCGAAGCCTTCAGCACCTGCGAGCCGCCGAACGCGGGGTCGGAAGCGTTGGGCGCGCCGCCGCCGAAGACGATGATGGCGCTGCCCGCGGGCACTGTCGTGCCGGCCGCAAAAGTGTGGCGCACGGTCTCGGTCGTGGCGGAGAGTGAGCGCGTGCTGATAGTCCAACCTGCGATGCTGACGGAGCTACTGAGCGCGTTGACGAGTTCGACGAACTCGTCGTCTTCGGAGTCTCGGACGCCGTCGCGGTTGGCGTCGCCCGCCGGACCTTCGGGCGGGTCGGCGAGGACTTCGTTAATGGTCACGGTGCGCGCGACGACGTTGAGCGTCGCGGTGCCGCTCTTGCCGCCGGCGGTCGCCTTGATTGTGGTCGTCCCCGTGCCGACGCCCGTCGCGAGGCCGCTCGAATCCACGGTCGCGACGTTGGTGTTGCTGGACGACCATGTGAAGGTCAGGCCCGCTATCTCCTGGTCGTTCGCGTCGAAGGCGCGCGCGGCGAACTGTTGCTGCCCGCCGACGGGGATACTCACGGACGACGGCGTCACTTCAATGCGCGCGACGGGAGGGAAGTTGATGTTGAGTGTGCCGGCTCCGGCCTGGCCGCCCGCGCGGGCGCGAACGGTCACGCTCCCGCCGGCGTGGGCCGTGGCGGTCGTGGCCCTGCCGGTCTGCGGCGAAAGGCTCGCCCTCGCGGGGTCGCTCGAATCCCAGATGAACGAGACGTTCAAGACTTCGACTTCCGTCCCGCTCGTGTTGCTGAAGGCGCGGGCGGTGAAGAGCTTTGTGCCGCCGACGTTGACGGTCGCGGACGCGGGCACGATCTGTATGCGCGTAATCGGGGGCGAGCCGAAGGGCGTGCCGTCAACGCGCGTCCCCGGCGAGAAGGCGCGGCCGTCCGCGTTGGCGGCCGTCGTGTGGAGCACGAAGTCGCCGGTGATGTCTGGCGAGCGCGTGAGCGATTGATTCGAGTCGCCGTTGAGTCCCGCGCCGCTGCCGTAAGTAAGCTGCGTGACTAGATTGCCGGACGCGTCGCGGACGATGAGGTGCAGGCCGCTGTTCGTGAGCGAGAGGCCGCTGGTGGAGACCTTGATGACCTGCGAGCCGCCGAAAGCCGGGTCGGATTGGTTCGGCGAGCCGCCGCCGAACAAGACAATCCCGCGGCCCGCCGCAAGCGTCGTGTCCGCGGCGAAGGTGTGCCGCACGGTCTCTGTCGTGCCCGTCAGCGAACGCGTGCGCAGCGTCCAACCCGAAATATTGACGGAGGTGTTCAGCGCGTTCACGAGTTCTACAAACTCGTCGTCCGCGGAATTGCGCACGCCGTCGCGGTTGGCGTCGCCCGCGGGGCCGTCCGGCGGGTCCGCCAGGACTTCGTTGATGGTAATGGTGCGGGCGACGACCGTGAGCGAGGCCGTGCCGCTCTTACCTTTGGCGGTCGCTTTGATGGTGGTCGCGCCGGCCGCGAGGCCGGTCGCGAGGCCGCTCGAATCCACGGTCGCGGCGTTCGTGTTGCTCGACGACCACGTAAAGGTCAGGCCCGCGATCTCGTTGTTACTCGCGTCGAAGGCGCGCGCGGTGAATTGAAGTGTCCCGCCGATTGGGATGGTCGCGGACGACGGCGAGACTTCGACGCGCGCGACGGCCGGGAAGTTGATGTTGAGCGTGCCGGCTCCGGCCTGTCCGCCCGCGCGGGCGCGAATCACCACGCTGCCGCCCGAGCGGGCCGTGGCGGTGGTTGACTTGCCCGTCTGCGGCGAGACCGTGGCTCTCGCGGGGTCGCTCGAATCCCAGACGAAGGAGACGTTCAAGACTTCGACTTCCGTCCCGGTCGTGTTGCTGAAGGCGCGGGCCGTGTATGCCCTCGTGCCGCCGATATTAATCGTGGTGGACGCGGGCGTCACCTCAATGCGCGTGATGGCGGGCGAGCCGAAGGGCGTGCCGTCAACGCGCGTGCCGGGCGAGAAGGCGCGGCCGTCCGCGTTGGCGGCCGTCGTGTGCAGGGCGAAGTCGCCGGTGATGTCTGGCGAGCGCGTCAAGGATTGGTTGGCGTCGCCGTTGAGGCCCGCAGCCTTATCGTAGGTGAACTGCGCGACGAGATTGCCGGACGCGTCGCGCAGGATGATGTGCAGGCCGCTGTTGGTGAGCGAGAGGCCGCTGGTCGAAGTGGTGACAACCTGAGCGCCGCCGAAGGCCGGGTCCGCCTGATTGGGCGAGCCGCCGCCGAAGAGGACGATGGCGCTGTTCGCCGCGAGCGTCGTGTCCGCGGCGAAGGTGTGGCGCACGGTCTCTGTCGAGCCGGTCAGGGAGCGTGTACGTAGCGTCCAGCCCGAGATGTTCACGGACGCGTTCAGGGCGTTGACGAGTTCGACAAACTCGTCGTCCGCAGAGTCTCTGACGCCGTCGCGGTTGGCGTCGCCCGCGAGACCTTCGGGCGGGTCCGCGAGAATTTCGTTGATCGTGACGGTGCGCGCCACGACCGTGAGCGCGGCCGTGCCGCTCTTGCCCTTCGCGCTGGCCGTGATGGTCGTCGTGCCCTCGCCGACGCCGGTCGCCAGCCCGTTCGAATCAATCGTCGCGGCGCTCGTGTTGCTCGAAGTCCAGGTGAAAGTCAGCCCGTTGATCTCGTTGTTGCTCGCGTCGAAGGCGCGGGCGGTGAACTTCTGCTGCCCGCCCACGGGAATCGTCGCGGACGACGGCGTCACTTCAATGCGCGCGACGGGCGGGAAGTTGATGTTGAGCACGCCCGCGCCCGACTGTCCTCCGGCGCGCGCGCGAATCGTCGCGCTCCCGCCCGCGAGTGCCGTCGCGGTCGTAGTCCTGCCGGTCTGCGGCGAGACGGTCGCCCTGCCAGGGTCGCTCGAATCCCAGACGAACGAGACGTTCAGGACTTCGACTTCGGGGCCGCCCGTGTTGCTGAAGGCGCGGGCCGTGAAGACCCTCATCGCGCCGACGTTGACGGTGGCGGAGGCCGGCACGACCTGTATACGCGTGATGGGCGGCGAGCCGAAGGGCGTGCCGTCCTGGCGCGTGCCCGGCGAGAAGCGGCGGCCGTCCGAAGTGGGCGCTTGAGTGTGCAGCACGAAGTCGCCGGTGATGTCGGGCGAGCGCGTCAGCGACTGGTCTTTGCCCGCGTCTAGGCCGGTAGAGCCGCCGTACGTGAACTGTGCGACGAGGTTCCCGCCAGCGTCGCGGATGATGAGGTGCAGGCCGCTGTTCGTGAGCGAGAGGCCGCTGGTGGAGACCTTGATGACCTGCGCGCCGCCGAAGGCCGGGTCGGATTGGTTCGGCGAGCCGCCGCCGAAGAGGACAATCGCGCGCCCGGCCGGGAGCGTCGCGTTGGCGGCGAAGGTGTGGCGCACTGTCTCTGTGGTCGCCGTCTCGGAGCGCGTGCGCAGCGTCCAGCCCGAGAGGTTGACGGACGTGTTCAAGGCGTTGACGAGTTCCACGAACTCGTCGTCTTCGGAGTCTCGGACGCCGTCGCGGTTGGCGTCGCCCGCCGGACCTTCGGGCGGGTCGGCGAGGACTTCGTTAATGGTCACGGTGCGCGCGACGACGTTGAGCGTCGCGGTGCCGCTCTTGCCGCCGGCGGTCGCCTTAATCGTCGCCGTGCCGACCGCGACGCCTGTCGCCAACCCGTTCTGGTCAACGGTCGCGACGCTCGTGTTGCTGGACGACCACGTCACTGGGACGCCCGCTATCTCCTGGTTGTTCGCGTCGAAGGCGCGCGCGGCGAACTGCTGCGCGCCGCCGACTGGGATAGTCGCCGTCGCCGGCGTGACTTCGACGCGCGCGACGGGAGGGAAGTTGATCTTGAACGTGCCCGCGCCCGCCTGTCCGCCCGCCTGCGCGCGAATCATGGTGCTCCCGCCCGCCTTAGCGAGCGCGGTCGTGGAGGGGCCGGTCGTCGGCGCGACCGCGGCCCTCGACGGGTCCGTCGCGTCCCAGATGAACGCGACGTTCTTGACTTCTACTTCCGTGCCGCTCGCGTTGCTGAAGGCGCGCGCGGTGAAAATTTGAGTGCCGCCGACGTTGACGGTCGCGGACGCGGGCGTCACCTGTATGCGCGTGACGGCGGGCGAGCCGAAGGGCGTGCCGTCGGCGCGCGTGCCGGGCGAGAAGACGCGCCCCGCGGCGTTCGTCGCGGTCGTGTGCGGGACGAACTCGCCGCCCGCTGTGCCAATCGCGTCGTCGGGCGAGCGCGTCAGCGACTGGTCGTTGGCGCGGGGCGGGCCGCCCACTGTGCCGTAGCTCTGGGTCGCAATCAACACCTCGCTTCCGCCGACGGGCAGCTTGACGTTGACCGTGTCGCCCGTGTCGTTGAGGCTGAGCGAGCCCGTGAGCTTGAGGACGAGCGCGCCGCCGAAAGTCGGGTCGTCCGTCGGGGGCGAGCCCCCGCCGAAGATGACGACGGCGCGCCCGCCGGCCAGGATTGTGCCGGCCGGGACGGTGAAGCGGTTGCTCGTCCCGTCCGCGATAATCACGCCCGAGATGTCCACGGGCGCGTTGGTGTTGTTCAGGAGTTCTATGAACTCGTCGTCGTCGGAGCTGCGCACGCCGTCGCGGTTGGCGTCGCCCTCCACGGCCGGCGTCGCCTCGTTGTCCGTGGGCATGTCCGCCAGAATCTCGTTGAGAACGAGCGGCACCTCCACGTTGAGCCCGGCCGTGTCGGAGACGGTGCCGCCGAGGCCGTCGGGCGCGGTCGCCGTGATGATCGCTGAGCCAAATCCGACGCCGGCCGCCAGGCCGTTCTGGTCAACGGTCGCGACCGCCTCGTTACCCGAAGTCCAGGTGAAGGTGACGCCGGAAGAGACCTGGGTCGTGCCGTTGAAAGCTTTGACCGTGAACTGCTGCGTGCCGCCGCGGTTGATGGTCGCGGCGGAAGGCGTCACCTCTATGCGCGTCACGCGCGGGGGTGGCGGCGTGACGCTGAGCGTGGCGGGGTCGCTCTCGACGGTCGTGCCGTTGCTGGTCGCGCGCGCGGTGATGTGCGCCGTGCCGACGCTCCGGCCCCGCACGGTCGCCGTCGCGACGCCCGTCGTCGAATTGGTCGTGACGGAATCGACCGTCGCGACCGCGGTGTTGTCCGAGGTGAAGGTGATCGCCACGCCTTTCATGGGGCGATTGAACTGGTCGCGCGCCTGCGCTGTGAACTGCGTGGTGCGTCCGACGATGACGCCCTGTGAAGTCGGCTGGATGGTGATGCTCGTCAGCCGTCCGGGGCAGTTGCCGAAGGGCGTGCCGTCGACTTTGACGCCGGGCGAGAAGGCGCGGCCGCCCGCGTTCGCGGCCGCCGTGTGCAGCGTGAAGTCGCCCGTCACGTCCGGCGAGCGCGTCATGGACTGGTTCGAGCCGCCGTTAAGCCCTGCCGCGCTGCCGTAGGTCAACTGGGCCGTCAGGTTGCCGTTCGCGTCCGTGACGACAATTGTCTCGCCGCTGTTCAGGAAGGAGAGGCGGCCCGAGGACGCCTTGACCACCTGCGCGCAGCCGAAGGCTTCGTGGCTCGGGTTGAAGGTTTCATTGCCGCCGCCGAAGACGACAATCGCGCTGTTCGCCGGAACAATCGTCTCGGCCGCAAAAGTGTGACGCAAGGTCTGGGTCGCGCCGTCGAGCGTGCGCGTGCGCACCGTCCAGCCCGAGATGTCCACGGAGGCGTTCGAAGAATTGACCAGTTCGACGAACTCGTCCTGGCTGGAGTCGCGCTCGCCGTCGCGGTTGGCGTCGCCCGCGAGGTCCGTGTCCGCGCTGCCGGGCGGGTCGGCCAGCGCCTCGTTGATGACTATCTTCGGGGCCGTCACGTTGAGCGTCGCCGTGCCTGTCTTCCCGCCCGTCGTGGCCCTGATGGTCGCTGTGCCAATTCCGACGCCGGACGCCAACCCGTTCTGGTCGACGGTCGCGACGCTCGTGTCCGTAGACTCCCAGGTGAAGGTGAGGCCCGTCATCTCGTTCCCGAACTGATCCAGGCCGCGCGCGGTGAACTGCTGCTGACCGCCGACGGGAATCGTCGACGTGGAGGGCGTGACCTCGACGCTCGTCAGCGTGCGCGGGACGAAGCGCACCGTGAGCGTGGCGGGCGCGGACGTGACGCCGCGCGCCCTGGCCCTGATCTGCGTAGTCCCTTCCGCAACGCCCGTCGCCAATCCGTTCTCGTCAACGGTCGCGACCGCCGCGTTGCTCGACTCCCAGGTGAAGATGACGCCCGACATGGGATTGCCCGCGGCGTTGTAGGCCGTCGCGGTGAACTGCTGCTTCTGGCCGATGGCGATGCCGGCGCTCGCGGGCGTCACCTCTATGCGCGCAATCGGAGGGCTCGTGAAGGGCTGGCCGTTAACGCGCGTGCCGGGGCTGTACGCGCGGCCGTTGCTGCCCGCGGCGGTCGTGTGCAGGGTGAACGCGCCGGTGATGTCCGGCGAGCGCGTCAAGGATTGGTTCGAGCCGCCGTTGAGCCCCGTCGAGCCGCCGTAGGAAAAGATGGTGACGAGCGTTTGACTCGCGTCGCGCAGGGTCACGACGCCGCCCGTGTTCACCAGGGACAACTCGCCCTCGGAGGCTTTGAAGACCTGCGCGCCGCCGAACGCCGTGTGCTTCGGATTAAAATTGCCGCCGCCGAAGACGACGATGGCCGCGCCCGCCGGCAAAATTGTGCCAGCCGCGAACGTGTGGCGGAGCGTGTCGTTGGCGGCCGTCGTGCCGCGCGTGAAGAGTTGGTAGCCGCCGACGTTGATGTCGCGCCCGGTCGCGTTGACCAATTCGACGAACTCGTCCTGCGAGGTGTCGCGCACGCCGTCGCGGTTGGCGTCGCCTTCGATGGCCGCGGTCGAGTCGTCGTCCGTCGGCGGGTCCGCCAGGACTTCGTTGATGACTATGTCGGGCCGCGGCGCGACGCCCAGGAAAGTCACGGTGGCGGGGTTGCTGTCGCGGTCGTCCGCGCGCACGAAGAGGTCGACAGGGCCGGCGCCGCGAAGCTCCGCGGGGACTCGCACCTGAATCAGGTCAGTGCCGGGCCTGTCGGACGAGGGCATTATCCACTCGACCGGCAGCGCGTGGCCGCCCGCGCGGACTGTGACTTCCGTGGCGTTGCGCGCGCCGGTGGTGAAGATGATGAGACGAAGCTCTCCGCCGGTCGGGTCGAAGGGGCCGGGCGAGTGGGTCTGCGCGTGGATGATGTCGCCCTCGCCGGTGCCGTCGCCGCTCCTGGTGAAGATGCCCGGCGCGCCCGTCTTAACATCTATCGTCCCGATTGAGCGGAAGCCCTCTTCGTTGGTGACGACGACCGTGGCCTCGCCTGGCTCCGTCGCGGCGGGGACGAGGAAGGCAACGCGCGTGGGCGAGGCCGAGACGATCTGCGCGCGGAGATTGTTGACCGTCACGGTCGTCCCGCCGGCCGTCGTCGGGTAAGTCCCGTCGGACAGCCTCCCGTTCTCGACCGTTTCGAACGAGAGCGCGCCGCCGAACGCAACGGCGTAGCTCTCCGGCGCGACCGCATCCGTGGTCGAAGGCTCGTGGCCCAACGACGCGCCGTTCAGGACTTCGAGCGTCCCCTCGGTCGGCCGCGCCGCCGTCCCCGAGACGTAAATCTCAGAATTGTTTTCGAGCCCGGTCTCGACCTCTTCGGAGAGCGCGCGCGGGAAGTTGAAGGCGACGACAGAGCCGTCGTCGGAGAGCGACGAGACCACTTCCGCGACGCGCGTACTGCCCTGGAAGCCGTCTGCCTCAGATGGCGCGTCAGTGACGACGGCGAACTGGCCCGTGGGGATGTCGAAGGTGTAAAGCTCTATGCTGCGGTCGCCGTTGCCGCCGAGTTGCGGGACCGTGCGGCGCGCGGCGAAGGCTACGCGCGTGCCGTCGCCGCTGATGGTCGCGTTGAGCGGGACTTCCGTGTCGCGCGCGCCGAGCGAGGTGACGGCGCGCGCGTTGTTGGTCCGCGCGTCGTAGAGAAAGACCTGGCTCGAATTGGCCGCCGTGTCGCCCGCGAAGACGACGCGCGATCCGTCGTCGGAGATGGCGCGACCCATAGTCAGGGCGAGGTTCGTGACGTTGTCGGCCGCGAGACGCGTGACGCCGCCCGTGCGGTCTTGCAGCATCAGGTCGCGCTGGACCGCGGGGAGCGCGCCCGAATCCCTGATGTAGGCCACGCGCGAGCCGTTGCCGCTGATCTTGGCGTCGGTGGCCCCGACTCCGCCGGCCGTGTTCGTCAGTTGCGAGAAGCTGTTCGCGGTCGCGTCGAAGACGAAGATTTCGAAGTTGCCGTCGGAGTTCTGGCCCGCCGGGTTGCGGTTCGAGGAGAAGGCTATGTAGCGTCCGTCGTCGGAGAGTGAGGGCTGGTAGTTGCCGTCGGTCGCGCGCCGCGAGATGTCGTTCGGCGTGGTGCTGGTGACCTGTCTTAAGCCTGCGCCGTTGTAGAGGAAGATTTCGGAGTTGCCGTCGGGGTTCGTGCCGAGCGGGTCTTCTCTGGCGGCGAAGGCTATGACGGAGCCGTCCTGCGAGATGCCTGGGGCGGGGGCGCGCGCGCCTGCCATCTGCACGAAGGCGGCGGGCGTCCTGGAGATGTCCGCGCGGATGGCGCGGAAGAAAGCGCCGCCGCCCGCGCCGGCCACGTCTTCCGTGGACTCGAAACTGATGCGGCGTCCGTTGCCGCTCAGAGATGGGTTGAGGTTGAGACCTTCGGCAGTCGTGTTGGTCACGCGCCGCGGTGCGCCCGTCTGAGAGCGCGCGCCCCAGAGCCCGAGCAGGCAGAGCGAGAGCGCGAGGCCCAGAAAAACGGCTAGCGGTCTCAGGCGAAGCACCGAGGTCTTGCTCCGTTCAGGCGCGAAGAGATTAGGGCTCACGCGGCCTGGGAAGTGCTTGTCGGGGGGGGGCCGCGTCCAAAAATTCGAGTTAAGATAGCCTTGGCGAGCGGAAAACCGTCTGCGCGAGGTCACTGGACACCTGGGGGCGCAGGTTTTCTGTTTCGGCACAGGCATTCTACATTTTTCGCGGCGAAAGACAAGGTTGACACGGGCGGAGGGCGGGCGCGCGCTAAAACATAAAGTGTGCCAGGAAGACGTGAGAGTCGAGAACAAATTTATACACTTTCAAAACGCGCGGGAGATAAGCGCGCCCGTATTGTCTGAAAGAGGAGTAGAATCAACGCGCCGGAGAAACGATTCATGAAAATTGTCGTCACGGGAGCGAGCGGGCTGGTCGGCCACAGGCTTGTGCCCGCGCTCGAATCAAAGGGGCACGAAGTCCTGCGTTTGGTCCGCAACGCGCCGGCCGACCCGAGGGAAGTCCGCTGGGACCCTTCGAAGGGGACCATAGACGCGGGCGCTCTGGAAGGCGTGGACGCGGCTGTGCACCTGGCGGGTGAGAACCTGGCCGAAGGTCGCTGGACCGATGAGAAGAAGCTCCGCATACGCGAGAGCCGCGTCAAGGGCACGCGCCTGATTAGCGAAACGCTCGCCGGGCTCGCGCGCAAACCAGAGGTCTTAGTCTCCGCCTCGGCCGTGGGCTTCTACGGCAGCCGCGGCGCGGAAGTCCTGACGGAGCGGAGCGCTCCGGGGGATGACTTCCTGGCGGACGTGTGCCGCGAGTGGGAGCAGGCGACCGACGCGGCCTCGGCCGCGGGCGTGCGCGTCGCGCACATGCGCTTCGGCGTCATCCTGAGCGGCGAGGGCGGCGCGCTCAAGAAGATGCTCTTCCCGTTCCGCATGGGGGTGGGCGGGAAGCTCGGGAGCGGCGAGCAGTACGTCAGCTGGGTCACGATTGACGACGCGGTCGGGGCAATCGAGTACGCCTTAGAGAATAAGTCTTTGAGCGGCCCCGTCAACGTCGTCGCGCCGCGGCCGGTGACGAACAAGGAGTTCACGAAGGCGATAGGCGGCGCGCTCTCGCGCCCGACGATCTTCCCCGTGCCCGAGTTCGCCCTGCGCCTGCTCTTCGGCGAGATGGCCGACGCCACACTCCTGTCCAGCCAGCGCGCGGAGCCCGCCCGCCTGAAAGAGTCCGGCTACGTCTTCAAGCACCCGGAAATAGGAGAAGCGCTGCGCCACGTGCTCGGTGAGAAGGGGTAGGGCGCTCGGGCTCAAGATAATCCCGGCGTTCGCTTTATTTTTTCAGAGCCAATACCGTGGCCTCACTAACGCCGCTCTACTTAGCCCGGAGGGATTATTACACAGCCTGAGGTGGGCGCAGACGTTTGTGGTGCCGATAAGATTTTATCGCCGGCTGGATATAATAAGTGCCTGGAGCATTTTCCTGACCGAAGTATTAGCAGTGGTCTTTTTAATTTTATGGGTGGTTAAATGTTATCAAAGACGTCAGGAGCAGCGAAGAAGACCGCCGGAAAGACTTGCGCTGACTGAATGAGTTAAGCAAACCCCCGTGTGGCGATTGCTTTTGACTCACGTCTCTCTGAATGCAGGATTCCTCACCGCTCGACCTGCTAAGGTTTTCTGGCGAAGATGTAGGCGCGGCGGCTCTGGTATTCGACTTCGGGGGGGTAGGGGTCGCGCTCGATTGTCTCCTCAAGGCGGAAGCCGGCGGCCGCGAGGTGTTCTTTCATCTCGGCGGACTCGAAGAAGTGGAAATCGAGTGAGACCTCCTGGCCGAAGAACTCGTCTTTGTGGACGGTCTCGCGGCCGAGGTGGAAGGTGACGAGGAGCGTGCCCGCGGGGCGCAGGACGCGCTTCAACTCGCCGAGGGCTTCAACCAGTCGCGGGCGCGGGACGTGTATGAGGGAATAGAAGGCTGCGACGCCGCCGTAAGTTTCGTCAGCCGCGTCGGAGAGCGCGAGCATGTCTCCCTGTTGAAAAGGAATGTCGGGGTTGAGGCGGCGCGCGTGTCTGACCATCTCGGGCGATAAGTCGACGCCGCAGGCTTCGACGCCACGGGTGTGCAGGTAGCGCGCGGTCTGTCCGGGGCCGCAGCCCATGTCGCAAATTGGCCCACGTCCTCCGACCTTCTCGGCCAGCCAGTCCAGCATCTTCCGGTCGAAGGGTTTCCCGTCCAACTCGTCCGCGAACTCTCTGGCGTAGTCTGCGGCCACGCGGTCGTAGCCGTCCCGCAAGTCCGTCATGCCGTCACGTTGACCTCGCGGCGCGAGGCGAAGTCTTCGAGCGCGTCGAAGACTTCGAGCGCGTAGCGCACGTTGCCGAAGGGCGCGGAGACCTGCACGCCCTGAATCGAGTCCTTCACCTCGACGAGCGACTCGCGCGCGATCTTCAAGCCTTCGTCGCGCGCCGCCTCCTTGCTCTTCTCGGAAGCGACTCTCATGCGCTCCATGATCGAGGGCGTCACCCTCACGCCCGGCACCTCGTTGTGCAGGAACTCGGCGTTGCGGAACGAGACGAGCGGCCAGATGCCCGCGACAATCGGGATGCGGACGTGCTCTATGCGCTTGAGGAAGTCGACCAACTGCTCCGTGTCGAAGACGGGCTGCGTGATGGCGTACTGCGCGCCGGCCTCGACCTTCCACTCGAAGCGCTTGATCTCCTCGTCCAGGTTGAGCGCGCCCGGGTTCACGCCGACGCCGATGCAGAAGGCCGTCGGCTGGCCGATGGGGTTGTTGCCGAGGTCAAGGCCGTGGTTGAGCTTGTTGACCATGTTGGTCAGGCCGATGGCGTCTATGTCGAAGACGGCGGTCGCGTCCGGGTACGGCCCCATCTTCGGCGGGTCGCCCGTGATGAGCAGCAAATTGCGCAAACCCAAAGCCGCCGCGCCCAAAAGGTCCGACATCATGCCCAGCAGGTTGCGGTCGCGGCAGCAGTAATGGAGCACGGCCTCTATGCCTATCTCGCGCTCGACGAGTACGGCCGTGGCCTGTGCGCTCATGCGCGTCTGCGCGCGCGGCCCGTCCGGGATGTTGACGCCGTCCACGCCCGCGTCCTTCAGGAGGCGAATCGAGTCGAGCGTCTTGCGCGGGTCGCAGCCCTTGGGCGGCAGGACTTCGACCGAAGTGACGAACTGGCCCTCGACGATTTTCCGCGACCACTTGGAGCGCTCCTCGGGCGGCACGACCTGTATGTCCGAAGGTGTCAGTTCCTCGACGCGCGCCGCGCCCGATTCCTTGATGACGACGCGCTGCTTGCGCGGGGAGGCGGCGCGCACGGCGTCCGTGATGAGCTTGATGTGCGCCGGGGTGGTGCCGCAGCAGCCGCCTATGAAGCGCGCGCCAGCCTGAATCAGGCGCTTGGCGAACTTCGCCATGTACTCGGGCGAGCACATGTAGAACTGCCGGCCCTGCACGTCGCGCGGCAGTCCCGCGTTCGGCTGCGCCGCGAGCTTCTTGTCCGTCACCTCGCGCATCTTCTCTATGCCGCCGAGGACGATGGCCGGGCCGACGCCGCAGTTCAAGCCGATCACGTCCGCGCCCCACTCGTCCAGCCTCTGGGTGAAGACTTCGGGCGTCGTGCCGAAAGTGGTGTTGCCGTCGGGCATGATGGTCATCTGCGCGACGACGGGGAGGTCGCACAACTCGCGCACGGCGAGAATCGCCTGCCGCATCTCGGAGATGTCGGAGAAGGTCTCCAGCACGAAGAGGTCTACGCCGCCGTCGAGGAGCGCGGAGATTTGGGCCTTGAACAGTTCCTTCGCCTCGTCGAAAGAGGTCGGGCCGTAGGGCTCGATGCGTAGACCCAACGGCCCGACCGCGCCCGCCACAAGCGCGCGGTCCCCGGCGGCTTCGCGCGCGATGCGTGCGGCGGCGATGTTGATGAGGCGCAGGCTCCCTTCGAGCCCGTACTGTTGCAGCTTGTGCGCGGTCGCCCCGAACGTGTTGGTCTCGATGATGTCCGCGCCGGCGCGCACGTACTCCTCGTGGACCTCGCGCACGAGGTCGGGGTTGGTCAGGTTCAGCTCGTCGTAAGAGCGGTTGATGTAGACGCCCTTCGCGTAGAGCATCGTGCCCATCGCGCCGTCGAAGACGTGCACGCCGTCCGATTGGAGGAGTTCTCTGAAGTTTTCCATAAACTAAGTGATCAGTAATCAGCAGTCAGTAGTCAGTAAGAGCAGCCTGTCTTTGCTGATTACTAGTTTCAAACAAAAATCCCGCGCCAAACAACGCGGGACTTCGGAAGAGCTTGAAGTTTGCGGGGTCGTTCGCTGCCGAACTCGTCCGAGCTGTTTAGCGGGTTATTTTACGTGGCCGCAAGTCGCCTTAACTCACCACGTTTTCCGAAAATGCTTATACGCCGCGGACCGTTGGCTGTCAAGTAGGAAGGTCAGCGGGCGGTGCGGACCTCAACGCCTCTGGCACCGGGGACAGTAGAAGGTGGAGCGGCCGGCGTGGGCGACGCGGCGGATGGGGGCGCGGCAGTCGGGGCAGGGCTCGCCCTCGCGGTCATAGACGCGCCAGCGGCTTTCGTAGCCGCCGCCGTAGTAGCTGCCGTCGATGTTCTCCGGGTCGACGTTCATGGTCGAGCCGTGCGCCAGGGCTTCACCGAGCACGTCGAGGATGGCCTTGTGCAGGCGCGGGACGCGAGCCCCGGACAACCGGGCGGCGGTCTTGAAAGGATTGACGCGGGCCATGAACATGACCTCCGCCGCGTAGATGTTGCCGAGGCCGAGCACGCGCTTCTGATCCAGCAGCGTCTCTTTCAGGGTCCGGCGCGAACGCGCGAGCGCCGCGCGCAGGTAGGCGGGCGTGAACTCGTCCGAGAAAGGCTCCGGGGCGAGGAGACGCAGCTCTTTCGTCTCGTGAAGCCCGGCGGCCGTCACGACTTTCATCATCCCGAAGTGGCGCTGGTCCGTGAAGACTAGGCGGCGGCCGTCGTCCAGCTCGAAGAGCGCGTGCGTGTGCCTGGGGAGCGGGGCCTCTGGCGGCAGGTAAAGAAAGCGCCCGGTCATGCGCAGGTGCGTAATCAACACGCGGCCGTTGTCGAGGTGTGCGAGGACGTGTTTGCCGCGCCGCCCGACGGATTCAATCTGCGCGCCGCGCAGGCTGCGCGCGAAGGTGCGCGGGCTGATGTCCGGCGCGAGACGTTCGCGCAGCAGGCGTGCCGCCAGGATGCGGCGACCCGCGACGAGGCGTTCGAGCGAACGCGCGACCAACTCGACCTCCGGCAATTCGGGCATAGAGTCTTTCTGTCTCTCCCAGGCGCTTACTTCTGCTGGCGCTTGAGCGCCTCTTCCAGTTGAAGCATCCTGGCCCGCAACTCGTCAAGCTCGGAGCGCAGGGTCTTCGCCTCAGCCGTCAGTTTCTCAATCTGCCTGTCCTTCTCCTGCGAGAGCTGGTAAAGGCCCTGCACGGCCGCCATCGTCACGCCCGCGGAGTCAATCGTGCTGATGCCCGTGTCGTCCACCCCCAGGTTGAAGGCGGCGCGGAAGTCCTGGGCCATAGGCCCCATGTGGCGCACAGTCTCGCCCTTGTAGTTCCAGGTCTGCACGGGGACGGCCGCCAGCCGGTCGAGCACCGCGCGCGGGTTGACCGTCGAGAAGTTGGCCTTGAGGTTGCGGTCGCTGCTGTTGAGGAAGCCGGGCGCGTGCACCGCGCCCGTGACGAAGAGTTCGCCCGCGGGCGTCAGGTTCATCAGCCTGGTTCCGCCCGCGCCCGCGCTGCCCGCCGTGTTGGAGTGGACGCCGCCCTTGTACCAGTTGAAGGAGCTGTCGGTGCGGAAGTAGAAGGTGAAGGGCTGGACGCCTATGGCGTAGGTCGTGTTGTAGAGGTTGAGCATCTGCCGCGTGGTCGCGCCGAAGGACTCGACGCCGCCGACCTCGAAGTTGCCCGTGACCTTCGCCTTGCCTAAGAAGTTGCCGGCGTAGCCCGTGCTGCTCTGGCCCACGACGCCGTCGCCCGAGCCGCTGAAGCCGAAGACGCCCGAGCTGCTCGTGCTCTGCCCGTAGACGCCTCTGCCCGCGCCCGCGATGCCCGTGACACCGACGCCGCTCGTGCCCGTGTTTTCGCCGAAGACGCCGCTTCCGGCCGTGCCCTGAGAGTGGCCGTGAACGCCGTTGCCGCTGACGCTGTCGCCCTTGACGCCGGCGCCGCTCCCGCTGGTGCTGCTGCCAAATACGCCCGTCTTCCCGTAGCCCTGCACGCCGGCAGTCGCCCCGTTGCCCCACAGGCCCGTGCCGTAGAGGCTCAAGCCGCGCACCCCGATGTTGAACTCTCCCTGAGAGTGCTTGTTCTCGCCGAGGATGACGGCCACATCACTGGCCGAACTCACAGCGTACAGCTTCGATCCCGCGGGCGGAGTGTAAGTCCCGAGGGCGACGGCCCCGTTCAACGGCGCGAGGAACACGTTGCCCGACAGGCTCGCGGCCCCGCCGCCCGTGCCGCTTGAGCCCGGCAGCAAGAAGATGTTGCCACCGCTGCCGTTGGTGCTGCCCGACGGCGCGTTGCCGCCCTGCCCGGCGATGAGGTTGATGTCGGCCCCGTGCCCGGCCGTCGTCCCGGAGCCGGTCGTGTTGCCCCCCTTGCCGCCGAAGACGTGCAAGGCCGGCGCGGCGTTTGTCCCGTTGGCGGCGGCAGGCGCGGGCTGCGGGCCGGTGACGTGGAGGACGGCCGCGGGCGACGCGGAGTTGACGCCGATCTTGCCGCCGCTCTCCGTCATGATGGAGTTGGTGAGCGAGCTGGGGCCGCTGAACTTGGCGACCTTGCCCGCCGTGCCGCTGGCGGTCACGGCCGCGGGCTCGACGGGCGCGGGCGCGTCGGCCCCGTTTTTCGTGCCCTGCTCCTGCGCGTTGCAGAGGAGCGCGGAGGAGAGGATGAGACAGAGGGCGAAGGCCAAGCGTCTGGGCGTCGTCGTCATTTGCGGATACTCCTTTGAGAAAGCTGTGTGGAAGACGGCCGCGAGCGGGAAACGCGCCGCGAGCAGCGAAGCGGAGAATCAAGTCGGGGATTCGGGACTGTTACGGAGGGAACATTAAGCCGGAAAGGCGCGGCGGGTCAATAGCAATTTGGACCAAAGGCGCGCGCCCGGAGTGGCTACGAGTCCGCGCGTGCCCAACTCTCGCCCGTTGTCAAAAGCTCGTCCACCTTCCCGACGGAAGTCGCCTCGGAGTAGACGCGTAAGACGGGCTCGGTCCCGGACTGGCGAAGGAGCAGCCACGACTCATCCGCGAAAACGAGTTTCGTGCCGTCGAGAGTCTCCACGCCGCTGACTTCGTGGCCGGCGACTTGGGCCGGGGGCCGCGAGGCGAGTTGTGCCACAAGCTCCTGCCCGCGCGTGACCTCGCAGTGGAAGTCGCGGCGGTCGAAGTAGAACTCGCCGAACTCCCTGTGCATGGCCTTGACCATCTCCGAAGGGGGCTTGCCCGAGGCGATGACGGCTTCGAGCAGGAGCAGGCAGTTAAGTATCCCGTCGCGCTCGGGGATGTGGCCGCTGACGCCTATACCGCCGGACTCTTCCGCGCCGATGAGGATGTCGTCCTTGAGCATCAGGTCCGCGATGTACTTGAAGCCGATGGGCGTGTCGTAGAGTTTCAGGTTGTGCGCCTCGGCGATGCGCTTGGTGAGGATTGATTGGGAGAAGGTGCGTACGACGCCCCCGGTCATCCCTCGCACGCGCGCCAGGTGCAGCAGCACGAGCGGCACGGCCTCGTGCATCGTCATCGTCTGCCCCAACTCGTTGACCGCGCCGAGGCGGTCCGCGTCGCCGTCGGTCGCGAGCCCCAGGCTGGCCTGCGTCTCCCTGACGCGCTGTTTGAGCGCGCCGAGGTTGCGGTCAATCGGCTCGGGGTTGACGCCGCCGAACAGCGTGTCGCGCTCGGCCCGTATGGTCTCGACCGAAAGCTCGCCGCCCGTGAGGAAACTCTCGACCCAGCGCCCGCCCGAGCCGTGCATCGAATCAACGACGGTCTTCATGCGCGCCGCGCGCAGGCGTTCCAGGTCAACGTATGAAGCGAGTTGCCCGCGGTAGCTGAGGACGGACTCTTCGAGGAGCGCGCTCTCGTCCGCGACGTGGACGCCCTTGCGCCGCGGCGCGTTCGTGTCCAGCAGCGCTTCGACGCCGGCCGTAATCTCCGGCGACGCGCTCCCGCCCCACGGGGCCTTAATCTTGAAGCCGTTAAACTCGCCCGGATTGTGCGAGGCTGTAATCACGACGCCGCCCACGGCATCGTTCAGCTTCACGGCCCAGGAGACGACGGGCGTCGGCACGGCTTCATCGAAGAGTGCGACCCGCAGGCCGCTGCCCGCGAGGACTTCCGACGCGCGCTCGGCAAACTTTTCGGAGAGGAAGCGCCGGTCGTAGCCGACGACGACGAGAGAGGGCCGGGCCTGCCCGGCCGCCTCCCGGATGACGTTTCCGAAGAGACCGCCCGCGGCCTCGCGCTCGCTAACCTGCCCGACCTCGACCAGCTGCCGCGTGAGCGACTCTTCGGTCGGGCGCGGGTTCTGTTGAAGAAGGTAATCGGCGTAGGCTTGTGCGACGCGCTCCAGGTTGGCGAAGGTGAACTGGTCCGCGATGACCGCGCGCCAGCCGTCCGTGCCGAAGCGTATCGGCGTCAAGCCGCGCTCGTCGCTCACGACTGCGCGCCCCCGGTCTGAGAGTAGTCGGTCAGCGAGGTCTTGTCGCCGAGGACCGCGCCCGCGCCGATCACCGCGGCGCGGCCGATGTGGCAGCCGCGGCCGATGATCGCCCCGGAGATTTGCGCGCCCGCGCCGACGCGCGTGTGCGCCCAGACGACCGAGTTCTCGACGCGCGCCCGCTCCTCGACGTAGCAGCCGGGGCCGAGCACGGAGTTGACGATCTGCGAGCCGGGCTTGACGACGCAGTCGTCGCCGAGCATCGAGAGGTCGTCAAGCTCTGCGGTCGTCGCCGCGTCGAAATTCCCGCGCCGCTCCTTGACGTGAATCCGCCCGACGCGGTCCGCCAGGAGGTCCATGTGCGTTTGCAGGTAGCGCTCCGGCGTGCCTATGTCCATCCAGTAAGTCCGCGACGGGACGTGCGCGTAGAACGGCTCGCCGCGCTCCAGCAGCGTCGGGAAGAGGCCGTACTCGAAGGAGTGGTTCTCGCCCGCGGGGATGTAGTCGAGCACGCGCGGTTCGAGGACGTACGTCCCCGCGTTGATGTTGTTGGTCGTGATCTCTTCCGGCTTGGGCTTTTCGAGGAAGCGAGCGACGCGGCCGTCCTCCTCGGTCTCGACCAGCCCGTAGGCGCTGGGGTTCTCGACCGGGTGGAGCACGACGGTGGCCGTCGCCTTGCGCTCCGTGTGCTCGCGTATGACGGCCTTCAGGTCCAGGTCCGTCAGGATGTCGCCGTTGAAGACGACCGTCGGCTCGCGTATCAAATCCTCGGCGTACTTGTAGGCCCCGGCCGTGCCCATCGGCTGCGGCTCGACCATGTACCTGAGGTTGACGCCGAAGGTTGAGCCGTCGCCCAACTGCTGCTCTATCTTGTGCGGCTGGTAGCCGACCGAGAGCGTGATGTCCTTGATGCCGGCGCGGCGCAGGGTGTCGATCTGGTAGAGCAGGAACGGGCGGTTGCAGATAGGGACGACGGGCTTCGGCGTGTAAACCGTCAGCGGCCGCAGCCTCGTGCCCTTGCCGCCAGCGAGAATGAGTGCTTGCATGATCTATCCGAGTGACGGGTGACAAGTGACAGGTGACAGGAAAAGAGTCAGCGGTCACAGTTCTTAAATATACAAAAGCGACGGCGAGTCTAACACTCGGCGGCGAGGCATATCAAATCAGGGTTTTTGGCGTGAGCGGGTCGATTCACTTTCGGGAAAAATTCAGAAACCACGCGCGACACGCGAAGCGGCACGAAAAGAATTATCCTCGTCTCGTGCCGCTTCGCGTGTCGCGCGTGGCTCAGATGTGTCGTTCGTCAGGGGGCGCGGTGCAGGAAGACATCCCAGGCCCAGCGCCCGGCCTGCCCCTGCTTCGCGTCCGAGACCTTCGCGCGGTAACGGAACCAGTTGCCGTACTCGTCCGACCGCTTCGACTCCTTGTAGCTCAACTCCAACCGCGTGACGCCGAGCGCGGCGAGCCTGTGCAACTCGCGCGGCTCGGAGACGCCGTCGTGGTTCGCGTCCCGCCACAGGAGCAGGCTCGGGAAGACTGTGTCGCCGCTGTCAATCACGCCGTCCGCGTTGCCGCCGTGGTGCGGCCTGTCGAACTCGGCCAGGGCCAGGAAGCCGTTCGGCGTGTCTGACAGCGGCTGCGCCGTGAACGTGCCGAAGAGTTCCGCGCCGTTGTCTACGCGGCCGTTGCCGTCGCGGTCGAGCGCGAGCCAGGAGTCGTCAGAATTGGCGGCCGTCCAGGAGGTGCGCTCGGCCGTGCCGTTTCCGTCGTGGTCGAAGCGGACGCCGCCCGCGAGGTCAGTCAACCGGAAGCCGTCGCCCGCGACATCGACGAGCACGGGCGAGATGCACTGGCAGAACTCCGGGTCCCAGCGCCCTTGCGGGTTTTTCGTGGTCGAGCAGTCCTGCGGCGGCAGCCCCTGGTCGGCGCACGAGTCCCCGCCGGTGCTGCTGCCGAGCGTCGGGAGACAAAGCCACTGGCAGACGGGGTAGGGCGTGAAAGACAGTGTCCCGCTGTTGCACGTCGGGGGCGTGGGCATCGGCGACGGGCAGGTTCCTGGGTAGCAGCAGTTGCCTTGCCTGACTTCGGTGCCGCGGCAGCCGGTGCCGAGCAGGGTCGTACACTCGTCGGCTGGGTAGGCGGCGTTCGGGTCGTCGCACTCCAGCGGGCAGGGCGTCGGCGAAGGCGTCGGCGTCGGCGTCCGCGTCGGTGATATCGTCGGGGTCGGAGTCGGCGTGGGCGTCGGCGTCGTCCCCCCGCAGGAAGTGGCTGTAACTACTAGACAGCGATACTTCTCCCCTGTTCCAGGAATCGTACAGATGACTGAACCATAACTGAGAACTGTGCACCTACCCGCCGAGTCGCCACAAACGGCCGGCTGGTATCTATCTTTAGTCGTACAGCCTAAACAACTATCTTCCTGATATCGTGACGTGAACCAGCACCCACTACCGGAGCAACACTCTTGTGGCTGTAAAAGTAGACTGAAGAAATCAGGCTGTGACGACACGATAGATAAAAAATTTACCGGCGAAAAGCTCGCCGGTAAAAATTCATCTTGAATGTCTCGCCCCAACTGCCTAGTGCGGCCCGCTGCTCTCGCGGGCTTTTAGTTTTGCTCTCGTTTGGTGGCAAGCAACCGCCTGTGCTCGATTGTTTGTTTTGCTTGTTAGGCATGGGAAACCCATCAGTACCCTCAAAACCCGTCCCGTCCGCGTACCACAGATGTTGAAGGAGCAGGATGAGTTTCTTCGGTTGGGGTAAGTTCTCCTCTCGTTGGGTATCTTCCCACCCTAGCACTTCGCCGAGAACGACCTTTAAAACGTAAGTCTCGCCGGGTTTGATTGGAACATCGTTCGGCCCTGGCTTGGTGTTTATATTTCCAGTCATTTCTCCATAGACCAACGTAAGCATGGCAGGAAGCCCGTCAGAATATTTTATTCCGGACATCTCCAGTACAAAGCTGAGAGAATAGATCGGCTTGTCCCCCGTGTTCGTGACCTCAAGTTCAAAGGCGCGCACCCACTTCTCGTTCTTCAGGTCCTTGAAGGCTTTTTCTTTCTCCTTCTTGAGCTTGACCTTGATCGGCAGGTGCTTCGGTATCCTATCTTCAAGCTCTCTCTCTTCGGCCGTTGACTGCGCCGTGCTCGGGACGAGCAGCACCCGCACCACGAAGATGACGGCCAGGATGACCAGAGATATCTGGAAAAATCTTTTAAAGCCCGCGGTGAGCGTTGCTGCTTGAGGATTCATCTGTCTCTCCTTCGCGCCGGAGGGCGGAGCTTAACGGGTGGTGAGAAAAAACGGCGACGAGTCCAGCTTATACGCCCCGCCAGCCCTGCCGTCAAGACGAATAGTATGGGCTCGTTTAGTGCGAAGAGTTTGCTTGACACGGTGTAGTGAATGGTAAATAGTTAGTCGTAAATCGTGAATCGTAAATCGTAAATCGTTCGGACGGTCTTCCCCGATTTACGATTCACGATTTACGATTCACGTCTTTTTGAGGTGCAGGCATCATGCAGAGAAGAGAAGCGGTCATCGTCAGCGCCGTGCGGACGCCGACCGGAAAGTTCCAGGGCAGTCTGAAAGATTTCAGCGCGACCGATCTGGGCGCGATGGTCGTGCGCGAGGGCGTCAGGCGCGCGAATGTGCCGGTCGAAGAGGTCGACGAGGTCATCATGGGGTGCGTGATCCAGGCGGGGCTGGGCCAAAACCCGGCGCGGCAGGCCGCGCTCAAGGGCGGCATCCCGTTCGGCGTCTCGGCCGTGACGATCAATAAGGTCTGCGGCTCGGGCCTCAAGTCCGTGATGATGGCGGCGCAGGGGATTCAACTCGGGGATTCCGAAATCGTCGTCGCCGGCGGGATGGAGTCCATGTCGAACGCGCCGTATTTGATCCCGAAGGCGCGCGAGGGCTACCGGCTCGGCAACGGCGTGCTCGTGGACGCGATGATTCACGACGGCCTGTGGTGCGCGTTCGAGAATTACCACATGGGCAACACGGGCGAGGTCGTGGCGACGCGCTACAACGTGACGCGCGAGGAGCAGGACGAGTACGCCCTGAACTCGCACCGCAAGGCCGCGGCGGCGATTAAGGCCGGGAAGTTCAAGGACGAAATCCTGGCGGTCGAGATTCCGCAGAAGAAGGGCGCGCCCCTCGTGCTCGAAGCCGACGAGACCGTGCGCGAGGACACGTCGCTCGAAGCGCTGGCGAAGCTCAGGCCGGCCTTCAAGAAGGAAGGCGGGACGGTGACGGCCGGGAACGCTCCGGGCGTCAACGACGGCGCTTCCGCGTTGGTCGTCACGTCGGAAGAGCGCGCGCGCGCGTTAGGCGTCGAGCCGATGGCGCGCATCGCGGCGCAGGCGACTTCGGGCATAGAGCCCGAGTTGGTGATGATGGCCCCCGTGGAGGCGATTCGCAAAGTCCTGAGGAAGGCGGGCTGGTCGCTGAACGAGGTTGACCTGATAGAGCTGAACGAGGCTTTCTCGGTGCAGGCCGTCGCCATCATCAAGGAACTTGATTTGGACCCGGACAAGGTGAACGTCAACGGCGGCGCGGTCGCGCTCGGCCACGCCATAGGCCAGTCTGGCTCGCGCCTCTTGACGACGATGCTCTACGAGATGAAGCGGCGCGACGTGCATCGCGGGCTGGCGGCGCTCTGCCTCGGTGGCGGCAACGCCGTGGCGATGGCCGTCGAGAGATAAAGAGGGAAAGCGTTGGCGGAGAATCTTTCAATCGAGACGGTGGGCGTGGTCGGCGCGGGCGCGATGGGCAGCGGCATCGCGCAGGTGGCCGCGCGCGCCAACCTGCGCGTCATCCTGCGCGACGTTAAAGACGAATTCTTGCAGCGCGGGATGGCGGCCGTGGGCAAGAGCCTGCAACGCGACGTTGACAAGGAGCGGCTTAAAGAAGAGGAGAAGCGTGCCATCATCGGCCGTATCCGAACCGTGACCGCGCTGGAAGAGTTGGCCGAGGCAGACCTCGTCGTCGAGGCCGTGACCGAGGACGTGCAGGTCAAGACGGATGTCTTCCGCCAGTTGGACGAAATCACCAGGCCCGAGGCGATCCTCGCGTCCAACACTTCGAGCATCTCGATCACGAAACTCGGCGCGGCGACGCGCCGGCCCGACAAGGTCATCGGGATGCATTTTATGAATCCCGTGCCCGTGATGAAGCTCGTGGAAATCATCCGCGGCATAGCCACCTCGGACGAGACTTACGGGGCAGTCCACGTCCTGACGCTCAAACTCGACAAGACGCCGCTCGACTGCAACGACATGCCCGGCTTCGTCTCGAACCGCGTGCTGATGCCGATGATTAACGAGGCCATCTTCGCGCTCCACGAAGGCGTCGCCACGCGCGAGAGCATCGACGGCATCATGAAGCTGGGGATGAATCACCCCATGGGGCCGCTCACGCTCGCGGACTTCATCGGCCTCGACGTTTGCCTCGCAATCATGAACGTCCTGCTCGACGGCCTCGGCGACCCGAAGTACAGACCCTGCCCCCTGCTCAAACGCTACGTCGACGCCGGCTGGCTCGGCCGGAAGACGGGCCGAGGGTTTTACGAGTACTGAGTGCTGAGTGCTGAGTGCTGAGTAAGAACTCTTTCTTTTACTCAGTCCTCAGCACTCAGCACTCATCACTGTTCTTATGAGAGCCGTTTCTCACTACTGCCAAAAATGTCTGGCGGCGAACCCGCTGGGGCAGGAGTTGTGTGGGCGTTGCGGGACGCGGCTGATGCTGGTAGTCGAGCCGCCGGCGGCGCGGTTCGAGGAGGGCGGGCTGGCGGCCACGCACGAGGAGCACCTGTTGGAGCGCATCTCCGCGCTCGAAAACAGGCTCATGCGCATGACCGACAAGCTGGAGCAGACGCTAGACCTCTTGCTCAGGCAGGCGAAGAACGCTTACTTCGACCACGCGCTGATTGACACGCTCATCACGGTCCTCGCGGAGACGAACGTCCTGGACGCCGCGCGCCTCAACAAGCTCTGGCGCGAGCGCTGCCAGAAGGACACCGCCGAGCAGGAGGCCGCGGCGCGGCGCGAGAAGCTGCGACACAAAGTCCTGGCGGCCTACAAGGGGGCGGACGCGGCCGCGTTCGAGCGCGAGGTGCAGGAGGGCTTCGGCCTGCTGGCGCTGAAGCAGCCCGCGCAGGGCGTGCGCAAGCTTGAGCGCGCGGCCGCGCTCCACCCTGCCAACGCGCCGCTGCACGCCTTCCTCGGCGAACACTTTTTCGAGGCGGGCAAGAGCACGCTCGCGCTCGACTACCTGGAGCGCGCCGTGGCCTCGGACCCCAGGAACGAGAAGGCGCATCTGCTGCTCGGCCTCGTCTGCGGGGACGCGGGGCAGGCCGCGCGCGCCAAGAAGCTGCTGCGCGACTCGGTGCGCCGCGCGGGCGCGACCTTCGCCGCGCATTACGGGCTGGGCCGGCTGCTCGCGGCCGAAGGGAAGTGGAGTGAGGCGCTGAAAGAGTTCAAGCGCGCCGCGGCGGCCAGCCCCTCGGCCGAGGCGCATTACGTCCTGGGCTGCGTCAACCATCAACTGGGGCGCGACCGCATGGCCGCGCGCCACCTGCGCAAGGCCATCGAGGAGGACCGTTTTTACGCGGAAGTCTTCTACGTGCTCGGCCTGGTTCTCTGGCGCGTGGGGAAGACGGAGGAGGCGCGGGCGGCGTTCGAGGTCGTCCGCGCCGCCGACTTGAAAGAGCCGCGCTACCGCTCGTCGGCGCGGCGCATCCTGCGCACGGGCGAAGTGCCCCAGGGTTTCAGGCTTTTCGGCCCCGAAGACGGGGAGACGAAGCAGCTGATTACGGGCGGGGACAAGCGCCTGGCCGCGGCCCTGCGCCGCGAGGCGCTCGCCGCCTTCGAGGACGAAGGCCCGCCGCCCTCCTCCGCGGCGCGTTGACTCTCGCGCCCGAGCGGTTATAATAACGCCTTTTGCGCGCGCGTCAGCCGAAGCGCCGTGTCCGAACAGGGTGGGTGAGTGATGAGAATCGAGCTTGACAGGCTGCAAGAGACGGGCGACCGCTTCGCACACCGTTACGAGCCCGAAGAGCTTGTGCTGGACGACGAGCACGCGCGCCTGACCGCGCCGCCGGAGGTCTCCGGGCGCGTGAGCCGAGGCGGCCACGAAGTCCGTCTGAAAGGGATGATTACCGCGCGCGCGGAGGTCGACTGCGACCGCTGCCTGAAATCGGTCGCGGTCCCCGTGGAGACGGAGTTCGACGTGACCTACGTCCCCGAGGCGGACTACAGGGCGAGCGAGGCCGCCGAGTTGCAGGAAGAAGACCTGAGCCTTTCCGTCTTCGACGGCGAGACGATTGACGTGGACGAGCTGGTGCGCGAGCAGTTGCTTTTGGCCCTGCCGACGCGCGCCCTCTGCACGGAGGAGTGCAAGGGCCTGTGCCCCGTTTGCGGCGCGGACAGAAACGCGGACGCCTGCGGCTGCGAGACCAAAGAAGTTGACCCGCGCTGGGCGGGACTCAAGGATTTGCGATTTTAGATTTTTGATTTGCGATTGGGCGAAGGATAAAAAAGCGTTTCGCCCTCATCCAATCACAAATCACAAATCGCGAATCAAAAATTTAATAACGGAGTTATCTGATGCCTAATCCAAAACGACGCCATTCAAAGGCCCGGACGCGCAAGCGCCGGGCGCACGACGCCCTGCGCCAGCCGCAGACATCAACCTGTCCGAACTGCCAGGAGCCGCGCATGCCGCACCGCGTGTGCCCGAAGTGCGGCTTCTACAAAGGCCGCGAAGTAGTGCACGTCGAAGAGTCGGAGTAAAAAAGTACTGAGTACTGGGTGCTGAGTACTGAGTGAAAAGCTCTTGCTCAGTATTCAGCGCTCGGTACTTCAGTACTTCTTTTGATGAAGCACGGGCAAAATCCATTGACCGGCAAGGTCGTCGTGGACGCGATGGGCAGTGACCACGCGCCGCACGCGGAGATTGACGGCGCTCTGTCGGCCACGCGCGACCTCGGCGTCGGCGTCATCCTCGTCGGGCAATCCGAGAAGGTCGAGCCCGAGCTGCGCCGCTGCGGGTGGCGCAGGCAGGGCGACCGGGGCATTGAGCTGGTCGAGGCCGAGGAAGTCATAGGCATGGACGAGCCCGTGGCGACGGCCGTCCGCCGGAAGAAAAAAAGTTCTCTGAGGGTCGGGTGCAAGCTCGTCACCGAGGGCCGCGCCGACGGCTTCGTCTCCGCGGGCAACACCGGCGCGGCGATGGCGACCGCGAAGATGGTCATAGGCATGCTGCCCGGCGTCGACCGCCCGGCGCTCGCCGCCATGATCCCGACCAAGGGGTCGAAGCCCACGCTGCTCCTGGACGTGGGCGCGAACGCAGAGTGCAAGGCGCACCACCTGGCACAGTTCGCCATCATGGGCGATGCCTACTGCCGCGCCGTGCTCGGCACGGTCAAGCCCTCCGTGGGCCTGATGAGCATCGGCGAGGAGGAGGCCAAGGGGAACGACCTGACGAAGGAGGCGTTCCCGCTCCTGCGCGATTTGGGGAGCCTCAACTTCGTCGGCAACGTCGAGGGGCGCGACGTGTTCACGGGCGCGGTGGACGTGATCGTCACGGACGGGTTCACGGGCAACGTGATGCTCAAGCTCTCCGAGGGCTTGACCGAGGCGATGCTCTCGATGATCAAGCGCGAGTTGATCGCGTCGGCGATGACGCGCGCCGGGGCGATGCTCGCCAAGCCCGCCTTCCGCAACATCAAAAAGCGCCTGGACTACGCGGAGTACGGCGGGGCCCCCCTTTTGGGCGTCCGGCAGATCGTGATGATCGGCCACGGCAGCTCGAACGCGCGCGCGATTCGCAACGCCATCCGCAGCGTCAAGGAGTTTTCCGAGCACCGCGCGGGCGAGCGCATCGAGCGCGGCATCGCGGAGACCAACGCGCGCGAGTACGCCGAAGCGGCAGCGAATAGCAAATAGTAAATGGTGAACGGACGGGCGGCTGCGGCTTTGACTTTGTCTTTTCACCATTTTCTATTTACTATTCACCATTCACCCAGAGGAAAGAGATGGCAAAAACAAACGCTGGCATCCTGGGAACGGGGCACGCTTACCCGGAGGGCATTCTGACGAACGCCGACCTGGAGAAGCTGGTGGACACGTCCGACGAGTGGATCACCAAGCGCGTCGGCATCAAGCAGAGGCGCAAGGCCGCGAAGGGGGAGTACACCTCGCTCTTCGCCGTGCGCGCCGCGCGCCAGGCCATTGAGCGCGCGCGGATCGACCCGTCGGAGATCGACACGCTGATTTGTGCCACCGTCACGCCGGACCAGATTCTGCCCTCGACGGGCTGCCTGATTCAGGCGGAGCTGGGGGCCAACAACGCCGCGGCCTTCGACCTCGCGGCCGCCTGCTCGGGCTTTCTCTACGGGCTGGCGATGGCGAACGGGCTCATCCAGACGGGCCAGTCGCGCCGCGCGCTCGTCATCGGCGCGGAAGTCCTGACGCAGTACGTCGACTACACGGACCGCTCCACCTGCGTCATCTTCGGCGACGGCTCGGGCGCGGCCGTCCTCGGACCCGTCGAGGCCGACCGCGGCATCCTGGCCGCGCGCATCAGGTCCGACGGGCGCTACGCGGAGCACCTTTACGCGCCGGGCGGGGGCACCCGCCTGGGCTCGACCGCCGAGACGATTGCGGCGGGCGAGCACTTCTTCAAGATGAAGGGCAACGAGCTTTTCAAGGTCGCCGTGCGCTCGATGACGGACGTCTCGCGCGAGGTGTTGGAGGAGGCCGGGAAGAAGGCCGAAGACGTTGACCTCTTCATCCCGCACCAGGCGAACCAGAGGATCACGGACGCCGTGGCGAGCAAGCTCGAAGTCGAAGAGGCGCGGGTCTATTCGAACATCTCCATGCACGGCAACACCTCTTCGGCCTCGATCCCGATAGCGCTCGACGAGTGCGTCGAGGCGGGCCGCATCAAAGAGGGCGACCTGGTGTTGATGGCCTCGTTCGGCGGCGGCGTCACCTGGGGCGGGGTGCTGGTGCGCTGGTAACAGTTGAAGACGATGCGGACAAGGTTCTTTATCGCCGTTCTGCTCGCGCTGCTTCTTTGCGCGGGGGGAAGCGGCGTTCTGGCACAAAAAGATGAGGACAGCAGCCGGAGGTGGCTGCTCGTCCAGGTGACGGACGAGCAGGGGCAGCCTGTGAGGAGCGCCTGCGTCACGGTTGTGCCGAAAGAGGGCGAGATAATTTTTCGCAACGCGGACTCGCGCGGGCGCGTCCGCGTGAAGAAGCTCGCGGCGGGCCGCTACAGGGTCACGGCCAAAGGCGACGGGTACGAGTTGCAGGGGAAGGAAGTCACGGTCGGCTCCGGGAATGAGACCGTCGCCTTCACCCTGCGGCCGCGCGCGAATTGATGATGGCACGTCTGGCGTACATTTTCCCCGGACAGGGCTCGCAGTCGCCGGGGATGGGGAAGGACCTGGCGGAGAAATACGCGGCCGCCCGCGAGGTCTTTGAAGCGGCGGACGACGCGCTCGGCTTCTCGATCTCGCGCCTCTGTTTCGAGGGCACGGCCGAGGAACTGCAACTGACCGAGAACACGCAGCCCGCCATCCTGACCACTTCCGTCGCGACCTTGCGCGCCCTCGAATCCGAAGGCGCGCCCGCGCCCGAGTGGGTCGCGGGCCACAGCCTCGGCGAATACTCGGCGCTCGTCGCGGCGGGCGCTTTCTCGCTCGCGGACGCGGTGCGGACGGTGCGGCTGCGCGGCCGCTTCATGCAGGAGGCCGTCCCCGTCGGCACGGGCGCGATGGCCGCCGTGATGGGCGCGGACCTGGAGACGGCCGAGGCGGCCTGCGAGGAGGCGCGTCAGGGCGAGGTTTGTTCGCCCGCGAACATCAACTCGCCGAATCAGATCGTCATCGCGGGGCACGCCGCGGCGGTTGACCGCTGCGTCGCGGTGCTCAAGGAGCGCTGGGGCAAGCGCGCCATCAAGCTCAACGTGAGCGCGCCCTTCCACTGCGCGCTGATGATGCCGGCGCAGGAAAGGCTCGCCGCGGAGCTTGAAAAACTGGAGTTCAATGATTTACGTTTACCGCTCGTCACCAACGTGGATGCGGCAGTAATTCGGGGGGGCGCGGAGGCGCGCGGCGCGCTCGTGCGGCAAGTCTCTTCGCCCGTCCGCTGGCTGGAGTCTGTACGGCTGTTAATCGGCGGGGGCGCGCAGGGCTTCGTAGAGGTCGGCCCCGGCAAAGTTTTGTGCGGCCTCGTGCGCCAGATAGAGCGCGCCGCCGACTGCGTGACGACGGGCGACGCCGCGGGCCTCGCGGCGGCGAAAGAGTCGCTCTCCGGCGGGTGAAGATTTCCAAAGGTTTTCCATCAATCATAAGGAGCAAATCGGTCATGCCCGATAAACAAGAGATTGAAAATAAGGTGAAGCAGATCATCGTGGATGAGCTCGGGGTGGACGAGAACGAAGTCACGCCGAACGCGCGGTTCATAGACGACCTCGGCGCGGACTCGCTCGACACGGTCGAACTCGTCATGCGCTTCGAGGAGGAGTTCGGCATCGAAATCCCGGACGAGGACGCCGAGAAAATCCAGAGCGTGCGCGATGCCTACAACTACATCGAGCAGCACATGGGGAAATAAAACAGTGATGAGTACTGGGTACTGAGTGCTGAGAGAAAGAGCTTTTACTCAGTACTCGGTACTCATCACTCAGTACTGTTTTTCAAAGGAGTATTCATCTTGCAACGTCGCGTCGTGGTTACGGGTGTCGGTCTGATTACGCCGGTGGGTAATTCGGTGGAGGCCACATGGTCCGCGCTGATGCAGGGCAGGAGCGGCGTGGACTACATCAAGAAGTTCGATGTCGAGAAGTTCCCGGTCAAGTTCGCCGCCGAGGTCAAGGACTTCGACCCGCTCGACTACGTCGAGAAGAAGGAGGCGCGCAAGATGGGCGCCTTCATACACTACGCCATCGCCGCCTCGGACGAGGCCATCAGGGACAGCGGCCTCGAAATCACGGACGAGAACGCCGAGCAGGTCGGCACCTACATCAGCAGCGGCATCGGCGACTTCTGGGCCATCGAGCGCGAGCATTCGAAACTTCTGGACGAGGGGCCGGGCCGCGTCTCGCCCTTCTTCATCCCGTCGGCCATCGTGAATCTGGCCGCGGGCCAGGTCTCCATACGCCACGGGGCGAAGGGTCCGAACTCGGCCACGGCGACCGCTTGCGCGGCGGGCGCTCACGCCATCGGCGATAGCTTCAGACTCATCCAGCGGGGCGACGCGGACGCGATGATCTGCGGCGGCGCGGAATCGGCCATCACGCCCATGTCGGTCGCGGGCTTCGCCGCGATGCGCGCGCTCTCGACCCGCAACGACGACCCGCAACACGCCTCGCGCCCGTTCGAGCGCGACCGCAACGGCTTCGTCATAGGCGAGGGCGCAGGGATAGTCATCCTCGAAGAGTTGGAGACGGCCCGCCGTCGCGGCGCGAAGATTTACGCGGAGATTGTCGGCTACGGCATGACCGCGGACGCTTTTCACATCACGATGCCGGACGAGACAGGCTCGGGCGCGATCCGCGTCATGCAGAAGGCGCTGAAGGACGCGGGCGTCGAGACGGAGGCCGTGGGCTACATCAACGCGCACGGGACTTCGACGCCGTACAACGACAAGTTCGAGACGGCCGCCATCAAGAAGGTCTTCGGCGAGCACGCCTACAGGCTCGCCGTCAGCTCCACCAAATCCATGACCGGCCACCTGCTCGGCGCGGCCGGCGGCATCGAGGGCGTCTTCTCCGTGCTCGCGATTCATCACAAGACCTTGCCGCCGACGACCAACTACGTCAACCCGGACCCCGAGTGCGACCTCGACTACGTGCCGAACGAGCCGCGCGAGCAGGAAGTCGACTACGCGCTCTCCAACAGCTTCGGCTTCGGCGGCACGAACGCCGCGCTGCTTTTCAAGAAATTTGAGGAATAAAGAAGTAGTCGGCAGTCAGTAATCAGTCATCAGCTTTAAAGCTTTTACTGACCACTGACTACTGATTACTGACTACCAACCATGAAAACGATTGTTCTGATGAAGCAGGTCGCCAACAAGGACGCGATTCTGCGGATTAACAAGGACGCGACCTGGATCGAAGAGGGCGACTTGTCCTACGAGGTCAACGAGTCGGACGGGTACGCGCTCGAAGAGGCTTTGAGGCTGAAGGAGAAGCTGGGCGGCGAGGTGGTCGTCTGCTCGATGGGGCCGCAAAGGGTCAAGAGCGTCATCAAGGACGCGCTCGCGCGCGGCGCTGACCGCGCGATTCACGTCGCGGGCGACGACCTGCAACACCTGTCGCCGTACGCGGCCGCCTCCGTCCTGGCCGACGCCGTGCGCGACGAGCAGGCGGACCTGATCCTGACGGGTTTGCAGTCGGACGACTACGGCTACGCGCAGACGGGCGTCATCCTGGCCGAAGTTTTGGGCCTGCCGCACGCGACCATCGTGATAGAGGTGGACGCCACTGAGGAGCGGCTGCGCGTCAAGCGCGAGTTGGAGAGCGGCTGGTATCAGTGGTACGAGATGCCGCGGCCCGCCCTGCTGACGATTCAGTCCGGCATCAGCCAGATTCGCTACGCCACCCTGAAGGGCATCATGGCGGCGAAGAAGAAAGAGATTAAAGAGGTCACGCCGTCCGCGGAGGCCGCCTCGCGCCCCTCCCACCAGCGCATCGAAAAAATCTACTTCCCGCAGAAGACCAAGCAGACGCAATTCCTCGGGGGCGGCGACGCGAAAAAAGGCGCGGCCGAACTCGCCGAGAAACTGCGCACGGAGGCGAGAGTAATATAAAAGTAGTCAGCCGTCAGTACTCAGTAATCAGCAAAGACAGGCTGCTCTTACTGGCTACTGACCGCTGAATTACTGATTACTAAGAAAATTATGAGTAACGGCATTTTAGTTTTCGCGGAGCACCGGGACGGGGTCTTGAACAAGACTTCGTTCGAGGCGATTGCGGCGGCGCAGAGTCTGGCGGCGGAGTTGGGGCAGGCGGTGACGGCCGTCCTGGCCGGCTCGGGCGCTGAAGGGCTGGCGCAGGAGGTCGCGGGCTACGAGGTGGAGCGCGTCATCTACGCGGAGGACGAGAAGCTGGCGGACTACACGCCGGACGGGTACACGGACGCCGTCGAGCAGGTCGTGCGCTCGGCGTCCCCGCAGTACGTCATCCTCCCGCACACCTACCTCGTGCGCGACTTCGCGCCGAAGCTCGCCGCGCGTTTCGGCAAGGGGTTAATCAGCGACTGCATCCGCGCGCAGGTTGACGCGGGGCGCGTGACGTTCTCGCGCCGCATCTTCCTCGGCAAGATTGACGCGGACGTGATTTCGGACGGCGAGCCGCCCGTGTTCGCCACCTTCCAGTCGGGCGCGTACCGCGGCGACCAGGCGGCGAAGGGCGCGGGCGCAGCGGTCGAGAAGGTGGCGGTCGAGGTCGGCGAAATCCGCATGAGGCCTGAGGCTCCGTTCCAGGAGGTCAAGCAGGCCGTCGACCTGACGAAGGCTGACGTGATCGTCGCCATCGGGCGCGGCATCAAGAGCAAGGAGAACATCGCGCTCGCCGAACAATTGGCACAGGCTCTGGGCGGCGACATAGCGGCCTCGCGCCCCATCTGCGACGCCGAGTGGCTGCCGATTGACCGCCAGATCGGCTCCTCGGGCCAGACGGTCGCGCCCAAGCTCTACGTCGCCCTCGGCATCTCCGGCGCGATACAGCACCTCGTCGGCATGAAGAACTCAGGGACCATCGTCGCCATCAACAAAGACCCCGAGGCACCCATCTTCGACATCGCGGACTACGGCATCGTCGGCGACCTCTTCGAGGCCGTCCCCGTCCTCACCGAAGAGATCAAAAAGCTCAAAGGGTAAGAAACGTAACCACGCGCATAACGCGAAGCGGCACGAAGGATTCAATCACCTTCGTGCCGCTTCGCGTTGTTTCGTGTGCCGTCCCTTCTTCGGCGGGTCAGTGGCCGTAGATGAGCGTCTTGATCTGCCAGCGCCCTTCCTTTTTGACGAAGGTCGCGCTGTTGCGCTCCTTGTAGGGCGGCGAGTTGTCCTTGTAGGTCGTCCTGCGCTCGAAGTGGACGGTCGCCTCGTCGGCCGAGCTGCCGGCCAGTTGCGCGTTGTAGATTTCGTCCCCGGCGACGTTGGGCTCGCCCGCCTGCGGCCCGACCCACGCGTCCTTGTCGTAGTCCTTGCCGCGCCAGCGGCTGTTGAACTCTGGGGCCAGGAGGCGTTCGAGCGTCCCCTTGTCGCCGCGGTTGATGGCAACGAAGTACTGCTTGATGAGCGCCGTCAAGTCATTCAGCACCTTTTCGCCGCTTTCGGCCGCCTGCGCCGGCTGGTTCCCGGAGTTCGACCCCAGCATGGACTGGTCGGACTTCTTGCAGGCGAGGCCGCCCGCGGCGACCACCATTGCCGCGAGCGCGAGAGAGAAGATTCTTTTCACCGGCTAAAACTCCCTTCGTGGAAGATTAATCATGCCCGCCGACGCGGTATTAATGGATGTCTTAAGAGGCTGCCGTTTGCGATTGCGCGCGGCCTGTGTGCCCTGGGAGCGCAGGCATCCCTGCCTGCCGTGAGCGCGCGAGCGCGAACCGGCATGATAGCGTCGGCGGCGTTAGCTTGCTCGCGCAAGCTAACGCACCGCTCGTAGATAGAAGTACCGAGAATTACTGGGCCAGTAGTTCTACCAGACCCGCGTTTCATTGTCCATCCCGCTTGAGCAGGGCGCGCACGTCTGCGAGAACGTCCGCCGGCTTCCACTCGTTGCCGGAGTAGAGCTTGAAAAGTTTGCCGTCGGGGGCGACGAGCGCGGTCTGCAAGGAGTGGACGAACTCGCCCTTCTCGGGGACGTAAGTGAGGCCGAAAAATTGTGCCATCTTCTTGACCTCCTCGTCGGTGCCGGTCGCGAACTCCCAGTGCGCGAAGGTCTCGCGGTCGTAGTTGCCGGTCGTCGCCGCGCCGTAGCTGCGCAGGACTTTGGGCGTGTCGTGGGCCGGGTCGAAGCTAACGCTCAGGAGGTGCGTGCGCGCGTAGAGGTCCGGGTCCTTTTCAAGCTCGCGCTCCACCCCGGCGAAGTTGGTGCTCATCAGCGTGCAGTATTCGGGCACGGGGCAGCGCGTGTAGATGAAGGTCAGGAGCAGCGCCTTGCCCTGATACTTTTTAAGGCCGACGGCTTTCCCGTCCTGGTTGACGAGGCGGAAGTCTGGGACGGCGTCGCCGGGCCGCGGCGGCGCGGGGCTTTCGGGTGTGCCAGTTTGCGGGGCCGCGTTTTTCTGCACGACGACCACTTCTTCGAGCCAGCCGGAGGTGTCCGTGACGACGAGCGTGGCCTGCACCTCGTCGCCCGGCTTCATCACGTCGAGCGGCCAGGCGTCCTTGAGCCTGAAGGGCATCGTCATCGCGTCCATGTAGCCCTTGACCTCCTCGTGCGAGATCGTCGCCGTCTGCCGCGCCTTGTCCACGGAAACGACCGTGCCCTTGAGCTCGTAGCGCCTGCCCTGCGGCTCGGGCGCGGGTTGGCAGGACGCGGAGAAGAGACAGATGAGCAGGACGATGAAGGGGCCGGGCCAGTTTCGTTTCATGGTGTTCAGCGGCGCTTGAGTTGTTCGGTGTAGAGCGTCTGGTAAGTCCAGTAGTTCGGCAGGACTTTGTAGACGTACTCCTTCGACTGCGAGAAGGCTATTTCGAGGACGTAGCGGTCCGGGTCGTTGGAGCGGGCGCGCGCCACCCAGCGCGCGACGTTGTCCTCGCCGCCGTTGTAGGAGGCGGCCACGGCCTGCGGCATGTCCGGGAACTGGCGGAAAAGTTGGCCCATGTACTCCGAGCCGAAGAGCACCGCGGTGCGCGGGCTGTAGAGCGCGTCCTGCCGGAAGTCCGCGAGCCCCAGTTGCTGTGCCATCTGGTCCGCGGTCGAGGGGATGAATTGCAGGAGGCCGCGCGCGGCCGCGTTCGACTTGGCCTCGGGCCGGAAGCGCGACTCCTGCCGCATGATGGCGAGCACGAAGCGCGGGTCGACGCCGCGCGGCGGCGCGTGTTCCAGGAGCGCCTCTCTGTAGGGCGCGGCGTACAGCAGCTCGATTGCCTCGCGCGGCGCTAGCTCTACCAGATAATCCGAAGGCACGCGCTTCCAGAGCGGCTCGCTGTAGCGCACGGCGTGGCTCGCGTTGTCGCCGCGCTTGAAGAGGACGGCGAGCGTGTACGCCTGGTCCCGCGAAAGGGAAGCAGTGGGCGAGTCGTTGCGCCTCTCGGCGGGGGCCGAGTCGCCGCCGCCCGCGGGCGCGCTCTCCTGCGGCTCGTCGGCCGCCGCGCCGAAAGCGTTCTCGGCGGCGGCAAGCTCGGGCGCGCCCTCGTCGTAGAGCCCCAGGAAGAGGAGTTCGTCGGCCAGCGCGCGGCGCGAAGGGATGGCGTTCGGGTTCGACTGGCGCTGTGCCAGAATCGTTTGCCTGCCGACGGGGACGAGTTGCCCCGCGGGCGGGCTGCTGTAATCGGGAAGCTCCGCGTAAGCCCGCCGCGCTATTTCGAGCAGCTCGTTCCGCAGCCCTTCGTCTTCGGTCAGACGCAGCCCGGACTGCGCGGCCTTGCGCGCGGCGTCGAACTGGCGAGACGAGACGGCCTTCTGTGCCTCGCCTTTGAACGCGTTGGCGCGCGAGCGCAGCGCGTCGCGCGTCTTCTCGTTCGCGGCCAGCGCGCGCAGGCGGCGCGTCGCGCGCCCGCCGTAATACTGGCCGCGCCCGTCTGGCATCGCCAGATACGCGCCGACGGCCTCGTCCGTGCGCCCGAGTTGTTCGAGCGCGTAGGCGCGCATGAATTCAATCTCGGTCTTGTTGGTGCTGCCCGAAGTGTTCGGGCCGCCCGTGTCCGGCTCGCGGGCCAGGGCCTCGAAATCCGCCAGCGCCTTCGCCCAGTCATTCTGTGCCAGGTGAATACGCGCCTGCGAGAAGAGCGCGAGCGCCGCCGTCTGCCCTTTGAAGCGCGCGCGCGTCTGCTCGACCCACGAGAGCGCCTCGGCGTCCCGGCCCGCGTCGCGCAGCACGTCGACGATGTTCAGGTAGGCGCGCTCCAGAGTGGAGCCTGTGCCGTAGCGGTCTATGACCGATTTGTAAGCGGCGATGGCTTCGTCGTACTGCTTCGTGCGCGCGAAGGATGCGGCCGTGAAGCTGAGCGCGTCGCGCGCGTTCGGGCTCTCGGGGAACTCCTTCACGACGCGCTGGAAGTATTTGACGGCCTCCGCGAAATTCCGCTCCTGGTAGAAGCCGCGCCCGATCATGTAGAGGGCTTCCGCGGCGTTCGCGCCCGCGCCATAGCGCTCGACGACGGCCGCGTAGTGGCGGCGCGCGCCCGCGAAGTCGCGGTTGAAGTTGTAGATTTTGGCCCGGCGCAGGTGCTCGCTCTCCGAGAGTTGAGGCGCGCTCTTGAGCGCCGCGTCTTCGCCCCCGCTGTCTAGCACGTCCAGGCCGCGCACGCCCGCGAGCGCGAAGTCGTCGGGCTGCGAAGCGTCCGGCACCTCGTTGACCAGGCTGCTGAAAGCCTCGCGCGCGGCCTCCTTTTGACCGCTCTTGAGGTAGGCTTCGGCGACGAGCGAGAGGGCTTCGCGCGCCGACGCGTTGCCCGCGGCCGAGGCGCGCGGGCGCAGGGCGCGGACGGCGCTCTGGTAATCGCGGCTCTCGAAAAAGCTCTCGCCGAGGCGGGCCTCCGCCGCGTCGCGGAGCAGGCTACGGGGCGCGACCGCTAGAAGCTGGCGCAGCTTTTCGCGTTCGAGCGGGAGGTTCCCAGTCGAGCGCGCCATCTCGGCCAGGTGCCAGAGCGCGTACTCCGTGAGCGCCGAGTTGCGCGCGACGACACGCTGGTAATGAGCCTGGGCCACAGCGCCGTTGCCGAGCCGCTCGGAGAGGCGCGCGAGCAGGTAGTCGTAGTTGTTGAGCGCGAAGCCCTGCGGGTCCGCCTGTTGCAGCGCCTGCAACTCTGGGACGGCCGCGGCGTAGTCGCCGCTGTCGACGGCGGCGCGTATGCGCTCGTGACGCTCGCGGGCCGTCTGCGCGGCGGCCGTCGAGAGCGTCAGAAGCAGAAAGAGTGCGGCCGCGACGAGGCGGCAACGCTTGTGCTGTTTCGGCATGGGCGGGATTATCGTTCAGGCGGATTCAAGAACTCAAGCGAGGCGCACCGCGGGGAAGGGCGATCTGATATTCCAGGTTTGAAATTTCAAACCTGCCATCTGAAATTATTCTTCTCTGTTATGCTAGGATGAAAATGATGAATCCCATGCAGACGAGAAACGAGGAAGGGCGCGCGGAGCTGCTGGACGGGGCGCGCGTCGCCGAGGAGATTAAGCGCGAGGCCGCGGCAGAGGTCGAAAGGCTGAGGCGTGAGCACGGCGTCGTCCCGTGCCTGGCGGTCGTGCGCGTCGGTGAAGACCCCGCGTCGGCCGTGTACGTCGGGAGCAAGGTGCGGACCTCCGAGGCGCTCGGCCTGCGCTCCGAGCACCACGCGCTCTCCGAGGAGACGAGCGAGCGGGAGTTGCTTGACCTGGTCGCGAGTCTCAACGCGCGCGACGACGTTGACGGGCTCCTGGTGCAGTTGCCGCTGCCGCGGCACATGGACGAGCGGCGCGTCGTCGAGGCGGTTGACCCGGCGAAGGACGTTGACGGCTTCCACCCCTTGAACATCGGCCGGCTCTCTCTGGGCCAGGAGACGCTCGCGCCCTGTACGCCCGTCGGAATCCTTGAACTGCTCGAACGTAACTCGATCCCGGTACGCGGCGCGAACGCCTGCGTCGTCGGGCGCAGCCAGATAGTCGGCCGCCCCGTCGCGCAGCTCCTCTTGCAGCGCGACGCGACCGTCACCATCTGCCACTCGCGCACGCGCGACTTGGCCTCTGTCACCAGCCGCGCGGACATCCTGGTCGCGGCCATAGGGCGCGCGGGCTTCATACGCGGCGAGCACATCAAGCCGGGCGCGGTCGTCATAGACGTGGGCATGAACAGGGTGTCGGACGAGGCGGAGGCGCGCTTCTTCTTCGGCGGGGACGCGGAGCGGCGCGTGAGAATTATCCGCGAGCGCGGCTCCACGCTCATCGGCGACGTGCATCCGGCGGAGGCCGACCGCGTCGCAGGCTTTCGCACGCCCGTGCCCGGCGGCGTGGGGCTCCTGACGGTCGCCGCCCTGATGCGAAACACGGTCAAGGCCGCGAAGTGGCGGCGCGGGATTTCGTGAGTTAAATGCTGAGAGTCGGTCTGACGGGTTCGATTGGCGTGGGCAAGTCTTTCGCCACGTCCGTCTTCGCGGAGCTGGGCTGCCGCGTGCTGGACGCGGACCAGACGGCGCGCGAGGTGGTGGCGGCGGGGAGTGCGGGCCTGCGGGCGGTGGCCGAGGCTTTTGGCACAGAAATCTTGCAGCCGGACGGCACGCTCGACCGCGCGCGCCTCGGCGCGATTGTCTTCGCGGACGAAGAGCAGCGGCTGCTCTTAAATTCCATCCTGCACCCGTTTATAATCGCCGCGCAGGACGAGCAGCTCCGAAGGTGGGAGGCGTCGGACGCGGGCGGAATCGCCGTCGTGGACGCCGCGCTGATGATAGAGTCCGGCGGCTACAGGCGTTTCGACAGGCTGGTCGTCGTGCACTGCCGGCCCGAGATTCAGTTGGAGCGCCTGATGGCGCGCAACGCCATCTCGCGCGAGGAGGCCGCGCGGCGCATCAACGCGCAGATGCCGCAGGAAGAGAAGATGCGTTACGCGGATTTTTTGATAGACAGCTCCGGGGGCTTCGAAGACACGCGGCGTCAGGTCAGGGAAGTTTACGAGGAGTTGAGAAAACTGGCGGCCGCGGGCGGCGAGAAGTGATAAACTGGCGGCACCGTAAAATGCTGACGATGAGCGGAAGGAAGAGAGCGAAGCTGAGAGGGTTAATCGAGCGCTGGCGCGTGAGCGTGGCGGCGTCGCTCGTCGTGGTCATGGCGCTGACGGGCGGCTGCTTCCTGGACCACGACGTGGAGCAGTTCTACGGGCGCGCGAACGCGCCGCGCGCGCAGGAGTTCCGCTGGAGCGACGGTGGGCTGCCCCAGGTCTTCGACCCGGCGCTCGCGGCCGCCGCGCCAGACACGGACGCCGTCCGAGCCCTTTACGAGGGGCTGACCGAGTACGACCCGAAGACGCTCGCGCCCGTGCCGGGCGTGGCCGCGCGGTGGGAGTCTTCGGAGGACGCGCGCGTCTGGACGTTTCACCTGCGGCGCGACGCGCTCTGGTCTAACAACGACTCTGTCACGGCGCACGACTTCGTCCGCTCGTGGCAGCGGACGATAGAACTCGGCGACCGCGCGCCGCACGCGCGCCTCCTGAAGAACATCGAAGGCGTCGCGCCCGCGGTCGTCTACCCCAGCCCCTCGCCGACGCCCGAGCCTTCGCCCGTGCCCGCGCGCGACTCGAACCGCAAGGAGGAGCCGAAGAAGCCGGCGCAGCCCGAGGCCCAGCCGAAGCCCGTGCCGTTCGGCGCGGAGGCGCTCGACGATTACACCCTGCGCGTGCGCCTGCTGCGGCCCGACCCGGGGTTCCCGGCGCTCGCCTCGCACCCTGTCTTCCGCCCCGTGCACAAGCTCGACAGCCTTTCGGCCGGGGCGACGCCTTCGCCCGTGCGCCCAGTCTCGAACGGCGCTTTCCAGTTGACGAAGGTCGGCGCGGACGGCGTCGTCCTGGAGCGCGCGAAGAACTACTGGGACGCGGGGGCCGTCTCGCTCCAGCGCGTGCAGTTCGTCCCGGCCAGGGACGCCGAGACGGCGCTCGCCGCCTACCACGCGGGCGAGGTGGACGCCGTCACCAACGCGGGCTTCGAGCCCCTGGCGCTCAAGCTGCTCACGCCCTACAAGGATTTCCGGCGCGCGACCTTCGGCGCGCTCACCTACTACAGCTTCAACACCGCGCGCCCGCCCTTCGACGACGTGCGCGTGCGCGAGGCGCTCGCCATAGCGATTGACCGCGACCGCATCAGCCAGGACGAGTTGGGCGGCGCGACGGAGCCCGCGAAAAGGTTCCTGCCCGCCGAGATGCCCGCGGGCGAGAGCGGTCAGCAGCCCGTCCGGCCCATCGAGCGCGACGTGGAGCGGGCGCGCGCGCTGCTGGCCGAGGCGGGCTACCCGCAGGGCCAGAATTTCCCGAAGATCAGGCTGCTCGTGAACCGCAACGCGCAGCAGCGGCAGGTGGCCGAGGCCATCGCCGCGATGTGGCGCAGCGCCCTCGGCGTCGAGACGGAAATCATCCTGAAGGATTGGGTCGAGTACGAGATCGCGTTCCGCGAGGGCGACTACGACGTGGCGCGTAGGAGCTACGTGATGCAGGCGGCCGACGAGTCCGCCTCCCTGCGCGCGATGTTCGAGCCGGAGACGCCGCCCGTCATCATGCTCACCGTGCAGGGCATCGAGCAGACGGCGCAGAAGAGGGCCGAGGCGGATAAAGAGGGCGGCGCGGAAGCAAACGGCGAGAGCGCCGCGCGGCAGCACGCGCCGTCCGCGCCCGCGCCCTTGCCCGTGCTCTCCGAGGAGCAGGCGCTCAGGGAGTTGCCGGCGATGCCCATCTACTTCGCCTCGTCTTACGCGCTCGTCAAGCCCTACGTCGTCGGCTTCGACTCGAACCTGCTCGACGCGCCCTCGCTCAAGCACGTGCGCATTGACACCTCCTGGCAGCAGCCCAAGCAGGCCGGCATCGTGTGGTTCAAGTGACGCCGCCGGGCCGCGCGGCCCGGCGGCTCGCGCCGCGCGAGAAGCTACCGGGCCTCTGAACGATTCACCGTCAGCACGACCGCCAGCACGCCGTCAGACAGTGCGTTGGCGGGCGTCCCCACGACGGTCGGGACGCCCTCGGTCACGTTCAGCTCCGTGCTGAAGCCCATCCCCACCGTCTCTGACACGGATTTATTCGCGCCCCCTTCACCCGGCAGGCTGTGCAGAAAGATGCGCTTGCGCGCCTCAAACCCGAACCTCGATATGTGCAGGGAGTCAGTGTCCGCGTTGAGCCTGATGTTCGCCACGGCGAGGTTGAGGAAAGTAGGGGCAACTCCGCCGCCCGGCTCGAACTCCGCGTAGGTAACGTCGCGCACGTCCAGGGCGCTGCCGTCGGCGACGTTGTAAATGTAGGTCGTGATGAGGCGGTGATTCTTGAACGGCAGGGAAGATTTAAGCTGCCTGACGACCGATTCTAAAGACGCGGGGTAGTCTGTCTTTATGTTGACGAGATTCGAGGCCACGAGTAACTGCACCTGCACCCTGTACCCTGTCACGCCGCGCCGCGCCTGAGAAGTCGCGGGCGCGGGAGTTTGAGTCTGCGCCGCGACCGGACCGGCCGAACAGAGGCACAGGGCGAGAAGGACGAGCCGAAGTATCGGGGACGGGTTGTGTCTCATAGTTTTCACCTCACTAATCCGAAGGCGTCGAACTTCCGCCAAGTATAATCGTAATCAGAGTGCGTGTCGCCGGTTTACAAGCCTCGTCTCGCGGGCCTGGCGGCCCGGCTTTAATCTTGCCTGCGCGGCGCACCCGTGGTAACGTGACGCGCATCCTAACGTCGCGCCAAGATAATCGTTAAGCTCCCCCTCGGCCTGAAGGCATTAGTTGAAAACGAGGGCGCTGGTGTCAACCGAGAAGCGCGCCCCGCTTCGCGCGAGGCCGGCTTCGGCCACTGAGGAGTTACATCTCATGTCCTACTTCCGTTGCGCAGAGTTTCGTCTCGCCGTAGCGCTTCTCGCGCTCGCCTCCCTGGCCGCAGGGTGCGGGGTCGCTTCGACCGGCAGCGTCTACTTCGGCCGCGTCATCCCGCCCGAGGGTCAGGTGATGCGCTACGTCACCGGCTCCGAGATAGAGTCCTTAGACCCGCAGGTCGGCACGGGCCAGCCCGACGCGCGCGTCTACCAGGCGCTCTACGAGGGGCTGGTCGAGTACAACCCCAAAAACACTCTGCCCATCCCGGCCGTCGCGGAGCGCTGGGACATCAACTCCGACTCCTCCGAGTTCGTCTTCCACCTGAGGAAGAACGCGCGCTGGTCGAACGGCCAGCCCATCACGGCGAAGGATTTCGTCTACACCTTCAAGCGCGGGCTCTCGCCGGAGCTCGCCTCGCGCAACGCCTACCTCGCCTACTACATCAAGTACAGCCAGGGCTACAACACGGGCGGCTCCTTCGTCCGCGACCCCAAGACGGGCCAGTTCGTGCTGGAGCGCGAGGTGCTCGAAGAGGTGATTAAGGCCGGCGAGGCCGCGACGAGCCGCGCGCCCGAGGGCGAGAACCCGGCGCACGAGACCCAGTTCCACAAGTTCATACACGAGCCGACGCGCCTGGTGCTTTCGGGCGACGAGACCGAGCGCGCGGGCCAACTGGCCGCGAACCCCAAGATCGAGGCGGCCATCGCGGGCAAGGAGTTGGTCCCCGTCAAGGCCGACGACCTGGGCGTCGAGGCCGTCGACGACTACACGTTCCGCGTCACGCTGCGCCAGCCCGCGCCCTTCTTCTTAGGGTTGATGGCGCACCAGTTCTTCCGCGCTGTCCCGCAGAAGACCATAGAGCAGTACGGGGAAGCCTGGACGCAGGTCGGACACATCGTCAGCAGCGGCTCGTTCCGCCTCAAGGAGTGGATTCCCTACGACCGGCTCGTCGTCGAGCGCGACCCGAACTACTGGGACGCCGCGACGGTCAAACTGGACCGCATCATCTTCTACCCGGTCAAGGACAACGCGACGATCATGAACCTCTACAAGGCCGGGGAGATTGACGGCTTCCTCAACCACACGGTCCCCGCCCCCTGGATGGACCACATCCGCCCGCTCAGGGACTACATGGACGCGACCGAGAACGGGAACGACTACTACGACTTCAACGTCCGCCGCGGCCCCTTCACGGACAAGCGGCTGCGGAAGGCCTTCAACATGGCGATTGACAAGGTGGCCTTCGCCAACTGGCGGCAGACGGTCAAGCCGCTGACGGGCTTCGTCCCCCTGGGCATCTTCCCGGGCTACCCGAACCCGAAGGGCGACGAGTTCAACCCGGAGCGCGCGCGGCAGTTGATGGCCGAGGCGGGCTTCCCCGTGACGAAGGCCGCGGACGGCACCTGGGCCTGCAAGAATTTCCCGATCAGCGAGGTGGAGTTGACCTACAACCCGGACGGGATGAACGGGCAGATAGCGACCTTCATCCAGGGCCAGTGGAAGCAGAACCTGGGCGTCACCGTCCCGCTCAAGTCGATGGAGTTCCGCACGTTCCTGAACGTCCGCGCCAAGGGCGACTACAAGGGCATCGCGCGCGACGCCTGGGGCGGCGACTACATGGACCCGTTCACGTTCCTCAACCTCTTCTACGCGGGCGCGGAGAACGGCTCGGGCTGGCACGACCCGAAGTACGACGCGATGCTGGACGAGGCCAACCGGACCTCGGACCCGCAGAAGCGTTACGAGTTGTTCGCGAAGGCCGAAGCCTACATGCTCGAAGAGCAGCCGGTCATCCCGCTCGACACGCCCTCGGTCAACTGGATGAAGAAGCCCTACGTCAAGGGCATGTACCCGAACCCCCTGACGCTGCACGCGTGGAAGTTCGTCTACATCGAGCACGACCAGGCGAAGTGGGACCAGGGGACGCCGAGCATGGCCGAGTGAAGGGGGGAGGGGACGAAGGAGAATGTTCCGCTTCATCATCCGCCGGCTGCTCATCACGCTCCCGATGGTGCTCGTCATCGTCACGCTGACGTGGGGGCTGATACGGCTGGCGCCCGGCAACTTCTACACGGGCGAGAAGCGCATCCCGCCGGCCATCGAGAAGAACATCCGCGAGAAATACGGGCTCGACAAGCCCTGGTACGTGCAGTACGGCAAGATGATGTCGCGCGTCCTGAAGGGCGACTTCGGCGACTCGCTTACCTATCCGGGCCAGTCCGTCAACCAAATCCTCTGGCGCACGCTGCCCGTCTCGGCCACGCTCGGCGTCCTGGCTTACCTGCTGGCGCTCGCCGTCGGCCTCACCTTCGGCACGCTCGCCGCGCTCCGCCAGAACTCGAAAATCGACTACGCCTCGATGGCGCTCGCGATGCTCGGCATCTCGATCCCGAACTTCGTCCTGGGCCCGCTCCTCGTCCTCATCTTCTCGCTCACGCTCTTCTGGCTGCCGCCCGCGCGCTACGGCGGCTTCCCCAGTTGGAGCCTGGTGATGCCCGTCATCACGCTCTCGGCGCTCTACATGGCCTACATCGCGCGCCTGACGCGCTCCGGGATGCTCGAAGTCTTGCGGGCCGATTACGTGCGGACGGCGCGCGCCAAGGGGTTGAGCGAAAAGCAGGTGGTCCTCCGCCACGTCATGCGCGGGGGGCTGCTGCCCGTCATCTCGTTCACGGGCCCGGCGCTCGCCTACCTCATCACGGGCACGGTCGTCGTCGAGCAGATCTTCGCGATTCCGGGGCTGGGCAACTACTTTCTGAACGCCAACTTCTCGCGCGACGAGCCGCTCATCATAGGCATCGTGGCCTTCCTGGCGATTCTGATACTGGTCTTCAACCTCCTGGTGGACATCGCCTACGGCATCATTGACCCGCGCATCAGGTACTGACGAAATGAGGGACGAGCGAGAGGACAAACGGACGGACTGGGAGCACGGGACTGAGCCCGCGCTGACGCCCCTGGGCACGCCGCAGGAGCCCCCGATCCGCAGCCGCGAGGGGGACATCATCCACACCGCGCCGGAGCTGGCGGTGGGCGAGGCCGACGTGCGCAGCGCCGAACCGGGCGCGCGCGAGCCGCTCGCGGGCACTTCGCTCTGGCGCGACGCCTGGCGCAGGCTCCTGAAGAACAAGCTGGCCGTCTTCGGGATGCTCGTCGTCGCCGCCATCATCCTCGTCTGCACGTTCGGCCCCTTCGTCATCAGGCTCGCGACCGGCTTCACTTACGATTACCAGCCGCCGGAGATAGAGCTGAAGAAGTCTTTCCCGCCGTTCAGCGCGCCGGACGGCACTTTCTCCTGGGCGCACCCGATGGGGACGGACACGCTCGGGCGCGACCTCTTCTCGCGCGTCCTCATCGGCGGGCGCATCTCGCTGATGGTGGGCATCATCTCCACGCTCGTCTCGCTGCTGATCGGCATCACCTTCGGCGCGACGGCCGGCTACCTCGGGGGCCGCGTGGACAACGTCATGATGAGGATCGTGGACGTGCTCTACTCGCTCCCCTACATGATGATCGTCATAGTGCTCCTGGCCTTCTTCGGCGGCCGCTCCCCGCTGGGCCAACTCGTCATGCTGTTCGTCGCGCTCGGCGCGGTCTCGTGGCTGACGATGGCGCGGATCGTGCGCGGGCAGGTGATGTCGCTCAAGAACCAGGAGTTCGTGCTGGCGGCGCGGGCGACGGGCGTCCCGACCGAGAGGATAATCTTCCGCCACCTCGTCCCGAACACGCTCGGCCCCGTCATCGTCTACGCGACCTTGACGATCCCGCAGGTGATGTTGCAGGAGGCTTTCCTCTCCTTCCTGGGCCTGGGCGTGCAGGCCCCGCTCGCGTCCTGGGGGAGTCTGGCGAGCGAGGGCATACAGAACATAGCCATCTTCCCGTGGCAACTGATCTTCCCCGGCGTGACGATGGCGCTGACGCTCTTCTCCCTCAATTTCCTGGGCGACGGGCTGCGCGACGCCCTCGACCCGCAGATGAGAAAGACATAAAGAAGTGATGAGTGCTGAGTACTGAGGGCTGAGACGAAGCGGTTTTCAACTCAGCACTCAGTACCCGGCACTCAGTACTAAGTTATGAGTAGCAACGGAAACATTCTTTCAGTCAAAGACCTGAAGACGTACTTCGAGACGGAGGACGGCGTGGTCAAGGCCGTGGACGGCATCAGCTTCGAGCTGGAGCGGGGCGAGACCCTCGGCATCGTCGGCGAGTCCGGGTCGGGCAAGTCCGTGACCAACCTCTCCATCATCCGGCTGATACCCGAGCCGCCGGGCAAGATCGTGTCGGGCGAGATAATTTTCGACGGCGAGGACATACGCGCGCTCTCCATCGAGGAGTTGCGCAAGGTCCGCGGCAAGCGCATCGCGATGATCTTCCAGGACCCGATGACCTCGCTCAACCCGTTCATGCGAATCTCGAAGCAGTTGATGGAGATCACCGTGCTGCACCTGGGCTACACGAAAGACCAGGCGTACGAGCACGCCGTCAAGATGCTGGAGACGGTCGGCATCCCTGACGCGCGAGCGCGCGTCAACAGCTACCCGCACGAGTTCTCCGGCGGGATGCGCCAGCGCGTGATGATCGCGATGGCCCTGTCCTGCGAGCCCGAGCTTTTAATCGCGGACGAGCCGACGACCGCGCTCGACGTGACGATCCAGGCGCAGATTCTCGAACTGATAAAAAACCTGAAGCGGGAGACGGGGACGAGCGTCATCCTCATCACGCACGACCTCGGCGTGGTGGCCGGGATGACGGACCACCTCATCGTGATGTACGCGGGGAAGATTTTCGAGCAGGCCCCGACGCGCGAGTTGTTCAAGTACCCCGGCAACCCGTACACGAAGGGTTTGCTGCGCTCCGTGCCCGACCCGGCGCACGAGCACGGCCGGGCGCTCTACCAGATTCCGGGGCTCCCGCCGGACGTGGCGCACCTGCCGCCGGGCTGCCCCTTCGCGCCGCGCTGCGAGCGCGCCGAGGAGATTTGCCGCCAGGAGTTCCCGCCCTTCGTCCAACTGAACGCGGAGCACTTCTCGCTCTGCCACTTCGCCGGCGAGGTCTACGAGGCTTCGCGCCGCGAGCGTGACGGGAAGCAGGGTCAACCGACCGAGGAGCAGCACGGACAAGTCTGATGAGCCAGCAGCCGAACAGCAACACGCCAGCACACGCGATGCCGCCCCCCCTGGAGCGCGGGAAGGGGAGCGAGCTAATCGCCATCCGCGACCTCAAAGTCCACTTCGACCTGGGCGGCGGCGGCTTCTTCGACAGGCTCGTCGGCGGCAGCCGCGTCCGCCGCGTCGTCAAGGCCGTCGACGGCGTGAGCATAGACATCTATCCGGGCGAAACGCTGGGACTCGTCGGCGAGTCCGGCTGCGGCAAGTCGACCCTGGGCCGCGCCATCCTGCGCCTGACGGAGCCGACGAGCGGGCACGTCCTCTTCCGCGGTCAAGACCTGACGCTCTTCTCTAAAATCCCGGCCTGGGTCAATCTGGCGGGCCTCGCCTGGGGCGGTTTCGTCTGGGTCGTCTGGCTCATGCCCCTGGCCCGACGCCTCACGGGCGGCCTCAACAACTTCTTCATCGACCTCCTCGGCGACGGCGTCCGGGCGGCGCTCCTGACTTTCCTCTCTTACACCGGCCTGAGCCTCCTGTTCGCCCTGGCCGCGTACTACGCGGCGCGCGGAATCATGAAGGCGGTCGCGCGCCACAGGTCCGAGAAGGGGATGCGCGAGCTGCGCCGCCACCTACAGATGATCTTCCAGGACCCTTACGCCTCCCTGAACCCGCGCATGACGGTCGGGCAGATTTTAGCCGAGCCGATTGAGACCTTTTCCCCGCAGCGGCGCAGGCCCAGATATTCGCGCTACGTCCTGGTGGCGCTCCTCGCCGTCGTGCTGGCGGTCGTCGGCTTCACGGGCGAGACGGACGGGGTGGTGAGGACTATTGCCCGAATTCTCCTGGGCTTCCTCATCGGCTGGCTGGTCGGTCTGGTCGGCGAGAAATTTTCCAGAGGCCGCAAGGACATGGACCCCACCGTGGTGGACTTGATGGAGACCGTGGGCCTGAGCCCGCGCTTCGTCAAGCGCTACCCGCACGAGTTCTCCGGCGGGCAGCGCCAGAGGATAGGCATCGCCCGCGCGCTCGCCGTCAACCCGGACTTCATCGTGGCGGACGAACCCATCTCGGCATTAGACGTTTCCATCCAGGCGCAGATCATGAACCTGATGGAGCGGCTTCAGCGGGAGAAGAACCTGACCTACCTCTTCATCTCGCACGACCTGCGCGCCATCCGCCACGTCTCCGACCGCGTCGCCGTCATGTACCTCGGCAAACTCGTCGAGATAGCCGACGCGCGCGTCATCTACGACGAGCCATTGATGCCTTACACGAAGGCGCTGATTTCGGCCGTCCCCGTGCCCGACCCCGAGATAGAGGCCACGCGCCAGCGCGTCGTGCTCGAAGGAGACGTGCCCTCGCCGATCAACCCCCCGCAGGGCTGCCGCTTCCACACGCGCTGCCCCTACGCCATCGAGGCGTGCAAGGAAGTCGTCCCCCCTCTGGCTGAGATTAAGCCCAACCACTTTGCCGCCTGCATCCGCATCAGCCCCGAGCAGCCGCACATAGAGAGTGTCGCGCCGGGCGACGCGCCGGGCCTGCGCGACGCGCAGCGGGTCATCGCAACGTGAAAAAGGGCTTTTATTCGGCGTATAACCTAAGGGAGAGCTGATTCTCGCGTCGGTGATTGTACGCTTTTGGGCCGGTTTTCTTCGGAAATCGCTTGTCTACGGGGCGTGCCGTCACTTATACTTCCGAGCGGGACGGACCCGTTTCACCGAAGCAGCCGCCGTCCCATCCCTTAGAGCCGTGCGCGTGGAAAGCGCCCCCGTTCGCGCGCGCAGACTCAGCCCTCCACTCCAACTCGGACGTAAACAGTAGTGACCCTGCGGACAATGGATAAGACTGTCGCGGCGGCTTCGCGCGACAAAGCCCAGACCCGGAACCAGCAGACGCCCGACGCTTGGGCCGAAGAGCAGGACTCTCTCTCGGCGACCGCGGGCCTCTCGCTGCTTCTCGTCGAGGGCCGCCAGCCGCCCGAGCTACACGTCTCGAACAACAACTCCATCTGCCACGCGCTGCAATCCTCGCCCGACCACGTCCAATTGTGCGACCCCTACTGCGGCGTCGCCCACGAGCGCGCCGTGAAGGCCGGCGGCCCCGTGCACTACCGCTGCCACGCCGGCCTGCACTGCTTCACGGAGCCGGTCGAGTTGGGCGGGAAGCGCCCGTTAGCCGTCATCGGCGGCCGCGCCTTCCTGACGAGCGCGGACTACCGCGCGCTCGCCGAACGTTTCCGCACGGGCGACCTACAGGAGTTGCTCTCCGAGGAGATTTTCAAGAACGTCATCTTCGCCTCGCGGCAGGACTTGGACGACCTCGCGGCCCGCGTCGCCGAAGCGGCCGTGTCTTTGAGCGGTCGCGGGCCCGCGGCGCAGACGCGAAAGAGCGCGGCGGCGGCGACGACCGAGGGCGCGGCGGGGGAAACGGCAGCAACATTCCCGGCGGCCGCGGCCGCGAGCGCGCCGCGCGACGCGGAAGAACAATCGGGCGCGCGCGAGGACGAGGCGGAAGGCTCCGCCATGCGCGCGCGTTACTTCCGGGCCGAGGGCGAGTTCAAGGAGGCGTGCGAGGCGGCGCTCAAAGTCATCGGCGGCAAGCACGAGCTGACGACGCTGGCGCTGCTGCTGCGCGAGCAGGGCGTCTTCATCACGGGCTGCTCGACGGGGCGCTACAAAGACGCGCAGCTCCGCGTCGAGATGGCCGCGAAGGACGGGCGGCTCTTCACGACCGCGCGCGCGGGGACCTCGCTCGTCTTCCGCGAGACGGCCGAGGGCTTCAAGCCCGCCGGGGCGATTCGCAGGCAGGCCGAGAAGACCGCCGAACTCTTCCCGCTCATCGTCGGCGACGAAGTCAAGGCGGCGCTCCTCGTGGGGGACGCAGAGTTGACGGACGAGAAGCGGCGCGCGATTTCGCTTTACTGCCGCGAGATCGCGCTCCCGCTCGAAGTCCTGCGCCTGCGCCACGAGCTTGAGCAGCGCGCTCTCTTCGCCGAGCACTTGCAGAGTTTCGGCGAGCGCATCAACACGGCCGAAGCCTCCGACACTTACGACGCGGTCCTGCGCATGTCGGCCGACCTGCTGCGCGCCGAGCGCTGCTCGCTCCTGCTCTTCGACGAGGCTTCGAACGAATTGGCCGTCAAGGCCGCGGTCGGCCCGCGCGCCGACGAAGCCCGAAACACGCGCGTCCGCATGGGCGAGGGCGTGGCCGGCAGCGTCATGTCCGAGGGCCGCCCGCTCGTCGTCCGCGACGTGGAGGCGGCTGGCCGCCAGCCGGCCCACGCCGAGCGCAGTTACAAGACGAAGTCGTTCATCAGCTTCCCCATCTCCATCGGCGGCCGCAAGGTCGGCGTGCTCAACGTCACGGACAAGGCGGGCGGCGGCTCTTACGACGACATCGATTTGAGTCTCATCGAGTCCATCGCGCCGCAGGTGGCGATGGCCCTGGACCGCGCCGAGTGGCAGGAGAAGGCCAACCAGTTTCAGTTGATGTCAATCACGGACCCGCTGACGGGGATGCTCAACCGCCGCTACCTGATCGAGCGCCTCGACGAAGAGTTGAAGCGCTCGAAGCGGCACGACTACGCGATGAGCTTCATGATGATTGATATCGACGACTTCAAGCTCTACAACGACCGCAACGGTCACCAGGGCGGCGACCTCGCGCTTGAGATGGCGGCGCAGTGTCTGAAGTCCGCGCTGCGCGGGGCCGACGTGGCCTCGCGCTACGGCGGCGAAGAGTTCTGCATCCTGCTCCCGCAGACGGGGCTCGCCGAGGGCGTCCAGATAGCCGAGCGCATACGCCGCCGCATCACGCGCGTCCGCTTCCCGCACGGCAAGTCGCAGCCCCTGGGGAGCGTGACCGTCAGTATTGGCGTCTCCGCCTTCGTCCCGGACGTGGTGGACACGCCCGAGAAGATCATAGAGGCCGCCGACCGCGCCCTCTACCTGGCGAAGCGGCGCGGCAAGAATCGCGTGGAGACGTTCGAGCCGCCCGCCGAAACGGAAACCGAGGAGACCGATGCCGCAGGGGATGCCTAACAAGGGCGAGCGCGGCGGGCCCATCCTCGGCCGCGTCGCGCCGGAAGAGTTCGTCGGCCGTGAGCGCGCCCTCGAACAAGTCTTGCGCCTCTCTTCGGCGGGTGCGCCGGAGCGCGGCCTGCTGCTTCTGGCCGCCCCCTCGTCCGGCGCTTCGGAGTTGTTGCGCCAGGCTTACGACGAACTGTTCCGACGGCAGGGCGACGCGGTGCCCATCTATTTCGCGCTCACGCGCGCGGACAAGACGGCGGTCGGCGCGGCCCGCCACTTCCTGCAAACCTTCCTCCTCCAACTCGCCGCCTACCGCCGCCGCGACCCCGCGCTCGCGAACGCCGCCGTCTCCGCGGGCGACCTGATGGAGATGGTCGCGCCCGGAGATTACGAGTGGGCCGAGCGGCTCGTCGCGGCGATGGAGCGCTTGCGCGCGACGGAAGACGCGCAGAGCCTCGTTCGCCTCTGCCTGAGCGCCCCGCAGCGCGCCGCCTCGCACGGCACGCGCCCGCTCGTGCTGCTCGACGGGCTTGAGGCCGCGGCGCAACTGAACGGCGTCGAAGTCCCGCTCGGCACGGAGATCGCGCGCGCCCTGATGCACTCGGGCGCGCCTTACGTGATCGGCGGTTTGCGCCGTCACCTTCTGGACGTGGTGCACGGCGCGCGCAACGGGAACGACTTCGCGGGCGCTCTGCGTCTGGACAGTCTCGCGGACGAGGACGCGCGCTCGATGGTCGAGCGCCTCGCGCGCCGCGAGGAGGTGACGATCAACGACCAGACGCGCGACCTCGTCGTGCAGCAGACCGGCGGCAACCCTTTCTTCATCACCGCCGTCATCCGCGCCGCGCGCGAGCGCAACGTCGCGCTCACCAGCTTCCGCAACTGCCAGCAGCTTTACGTCGACGAGCTTCTGGGCGGACGCCTCCACCGCCACTTCGCCTCGGTCCTCGAAGGGATAGCGCCCGCGCCCGCCTTGCGCCGCTCGCTCGTGCGCGTGCTCTACGAGTCGGCGCAGAACGAGCAGGGGCGCGCGCCCGTCGAAGTCTGGCGCAAGCGCCTCAACGTCGAGCCGGCGGAGTTCCAGGCAATCGCGCGCCAACTGCACGTGCACGAGTTGGCGAGCGTGAGCGCGAACTTCGTGGACGCGGGGAGTGAGTCGCTCGTCTGGTCTGACTACCTGCGGACGCGCTACCGGCTGGAGGTCGCGGCCGAGCCGCGCGCGCTCGTCGTCGCCGAAACCCTCTCCGAGACGCTGAAGCGCGCGCCGCAGACGATGGCCCGCCACTACCGGCGCGAGGCCGCGCTCGGCCTGCGCGAGCTGCTCGAACGCTTCAACTGCCAGCGCCTGCCCGCGAGCCTCTTCCACTACGACCGCTTCAACCGCACGCACAAGGGGATGGAGCCGGACGAGTTGACCGCGGCGCTCGACGCCGAGACGGATTTGGTCCGGCTGCCGCAGGTCGTCCACGCCGCGAGCTGCGCGGCCTTCTACCCGCCCATCACGCAGGTCGCGGACGAGGAGCGCTCGGCCGTCGCCCACGGCTTCGACGCGGGGCAGTACTCGGACGCGAGCGAGGTCGTCTGGCTCGCCGCCGAGATAGAGTCGAAGCTCGAAGCCGGCCGCGGCATCACGGAGGTCTGGTGCGACCGCCTCTTGCAGGTCGCGCGCGTCTGCCACTTCCACCGCGTGCGCCTCTGGCTCGTCGCGCCCGAAGGCTTCACGGCCGAGGCGAGCGAGCTGCTGAACGAGCGCGAGGCTTACGGGTCTAGTCACCAGCAGTTGGAACTCCTGACGGCGCGCATCAACGCCGCTTCGGCCGCGATGGCCCGCCAGGAGACCGCGCCCGACGAGTTCGAGATGGTCATCCCGATGGGCGACGACACGGAGCTGATCGCCGCCCACACCGTCGAGCAGATCGCGCGCCGCATCAGCTTCCCGCCCGAGGCCATCAACCAGATTAAGACCGCGCTCATCGAGGCGTGCATCAACGCCTCGGAGCACAGCCTGAGCCCCGACCGAAAAATTTATCAGCGTTTTCGCGTAGAAAGTGATAGATTAGTAGTCACGGTATCCAGCCGGGGGGTCGTCCCCCCAGGATTAGGCAGTCAGAATGGCGATCACAACGGGGGCGAGGCTGCCGATAGTCGAGGACGGCGCGGCTGGGGGCTGAAGCTGATCCGCAGCCTGATGGACGAGGTCGAGTTCGAGCGCGTAGACGACGGCACGCGCCTGCGGATGACGAAGTACCTGCGCAAGAACTGAATTCTTGCGGCCACTTTGCCGTTTCATTATTAACCAAACACAATTTCCGAATTCGGGCCGATTGCCTTTATAAGTTAGTTGAGAGGGGAGACTCGACTTACGATGCCTGAACTGGCGACTGGCTCTGCGGTGCGCTCGCGCGCCGTGGGCGACCTGGCCGTGATTTACGCCGGCGATTATCTGAACAAGCTGAGCGGCGAGCGCATCGAGCGCGAGTGCCGCCGCCAACTCGAACGCGGCTGCCGCGCGCTCATCATCAACTTCCGCGAGACGGAGCTGGTCAACTCCATCGGCGTCTCGATCCTGCTCGGCGTCATCGACGCCGCCGAAAACACGGGCGCGCAGCTAATCTTCTCTGACGTCAACAACCAGACAGTTCAGCTCTTCGAAATGCTCGGCCTGACGCGCCACGTCGCGCTCGCCGCCGACGAAGAGGAAGCCCTCGCCACGCTCGCTGAGTTCTCCCCGGCTCCCAGGGCCGTGGGGCACTGAGATTTCGGGGATGGAACAGGGAGCGCCTCTCCAGAAACTGCTGCACAGCTTCGGCGCGCTGGCCGACCTCGGCCAGGAGATAGCCGAGTCTTCAGACTTTCAGGAAAAGATGCGGACGGCCCTGCACCTTGTGCAGGGCTCGCTCGGCCTCATGCGCGGCGCGCTCGCCGAGTTCGACGCCGAGCGGCGGGAACTCAACTTCGTCGCCGCGCGCGGCGTGGGCGCTGAAAACCCTGCGCCCCTCGCGCTCTCTCCCGAAGAAGTCTCAGACCTCATACGCCTGGGCACCCGCGGGCTAACCAAAGACGACGAAAACCCCGCGGCCGCGCGCTTCGTCGAACGTCACGAAGCCCTGCTCGACGCCTTGCGCGTCGACATGGTCGTGCCGCTCGTCGTGCGCGAAAAGCTGGTCGGGCTGATGCTGCTCGGCGGCAAGGCGACGGGCGAGAGTTTCACGGCCGAGGACCGCGAGGTGATTTCGACGATGGCGCGACACATCGCCGTCGGCATGCAGGAACACAACTTGTTCGTCGAACTCTCGCGCCGGGCGGAAGAGAACCGCCAGCTCTACGACGAGATGCGCGTCATCTACCACGACACCGTGCGCGCCTTCGCCGCCGCGATCGACTGCAAGGACAAGTACACGCAGGGGCACTCGGAGCGCGTCGGGCGCTACAGCGAGATCATCGCCCGCGAGATGGGGTGGAGTGACGACGAGGTCGAGGGGATCGCGGTCGCGGGCTACCTGCACGACGTGGGCAAGCTCGTCGTCGAGCGCGACATCATCAACGCGCCGTACAAGATTGACGCCAAGCAGTCAAGCGAGCTGAACCGCCACCCCGCGGCCGGCTACGAAATCCTCGCGCCCATCAACCACCCCTACGCCGACATCCCGCTGTCGGCCCGCTACCACCACGAGCGGATCGACGGGCGCGGCTACCCCGAGGGGCTGAAGGGGGACGAGATTCCTCTCGCCGCCAAGATCGTCAGCGTCGCCGACGCCTTCGACGCGATGACGACCGACCGCCCCTACAAGCGCCGCCGCGATTTGGTGTCCGTCATCGACGACCTGCGCCGCAACTCCGGCAAGCAGTTCGCCCCCGAAGTCGTCGCCTGCATCTGCCGCGCGCTTTTGAAAGAGATAAACGGAGACACGCGCCAGCCCCGCATCATACGCATGCTCGGCCGCGACTACGTCGAGCGCGAACAAGTAGCCCCGCTCCTCCAGTCCCTCATCGAAGACATCGAATCCGGCACCCTCAGCGCGACCGCCGGCAACTCCTGACGCTTTCGTCCAGGTTGACGAGGAAGACGAAGTCGGCGTCGCTCGGGCGGCCCGCGACCTTGAAGCGCGTCCAGCCCTCGATTCTCTTCCTGACCTTGCGCTCGGCGTCGAGGTCCGAGTTCAAATACTCGCGGCGGTCGAGGCTCACGGCCTCGGCCTCGACCGCCAGCGGGAGCGGCGCGCGGCGGAAGGCCACGATGTACATCGACTGGCCCGCGCGGAAGGCGAAGTCCGGGGAGGTTGACTGCGCGCTTCCGGCCGGCCCCGCCTAGTCACCCTTCGCGTCTTGCGCGGGGCCGTTCGGGAGCAAGAACGTAAGGCAGAGAGTTGCCCCCAGGAAAAGTCTCGATCTCATCTCCTACCTCCTTCGAGACGCCGCGGCGCGGCCCGCTCACTGCGGCTGAATCCGCAGCGTGAAGCTGCAAACCTCTATCTTGTTGTCGGGGGAGACGGGCGTGCGCTGCTCGCGCGGGACTTCGTGGCCGTTGATGAGCGTGGGGTTCCTGCCCTTGGGCGTGAACCAGAACTGGCCCGCCTCGTCGCGCTCAAGTATCGCGTGGACGCGGCTCACCTCCGGGTCGCCCTTGATGGGGAGGTCGACGGAGACCGAGCGCGAGCCGCGCCCGATGGTGATCTCCGGCTTGGAAATTGGCACAACCGACTGGCGCACGCCCGCGCGCCAGACCTCGACGCTGTAGAGGACGTTGACGCGCGGGCGCACGACCGTGGAGTCGTCCTCGGGGGCCTGCGCGAGCGGCCCCGTCTGCGCGTCGCCGGACGGGACGCCGGGCATGGAGGTCTTCAGGAGCTGCTCGTTCGGGCGCGCGGTGACCATCGTGTGGCCGCTCTCGGTCTCGTCCCAGACGGGCTGGACGCGGAACTCGCCCTTGTTGAGCGTGCCGTCCACGCGCAGCTCGACGGCGAAAGATTTCGTGGCGAGCTGGGTCATGCCGGAGAGTTCGCGCGCGCGCTCCGAGAGCACGTGGAAGAGCCCCTGCTCAAGGCCGCGCCTTTTCTCGCCCTGCCACTCGCGGTCGTCGTCGTTCGAGAGGTAGACGATGTACTCGCGCGGGATGAAGGTCGGGCCGCCGGGCGGCGTGAACATCTCGCGCTGCATCACGGCCTCGACCTCGCGCGCCACCTTGACCAGGAACTCCTCCCAGACGCGGCGCGGCCGCGCCTGCTCGTCCGCGTCCAGCAAGGGGTCTTGCGCCCCCTCGCCGTCGATCCACCGCCGAATGGATTCAATTAGCCCCACTGTGCAGCTCGCTCCTCTCCGAAATTCGATGACTCAAGAGACATATTCACCCAACCCTTCGCCCTTCTGCGAGGGAAAGCCGTTCGCGCCGGAGGCGCAACGAAAGAAAACTGAAGCCACAAGGGTAAGACGTAAGGCGCAAGGGTTGAGCTTTGATTTTGAAACGCTCTCTCAGTCCAAGTCTACCGTGCTCCTGCCCATCCAGCCGCGCTTGATCGCGTCCTGCGCCGTGCCTTCCTCGGTCAAGACCTCGACCTCGTACCAGTTATTATTATCATTAACGCTCAAAATTCGCACACGCGCGCCGCGCTGCACGACCCTCAGCGGCGGGTTGCTCGCGCGGTCTGGGTCGCGGCGCAGGTTCGCGGGCGTCCTGACCACGCCCTCCCGCCCGACCTCCGGCGACGTGGTGTTGCCCACGGTCGTGCCCGTCTGCTGCTGCTGGGCCCGCCGCCGGCTGACGTAATAATGCGTGGCGAGCAGGACGCCCGCGAAGGCGACGATAATCAGCAGCGCGACGAGCGCGCGCAGCCAGCGACGCCTGGCCTCCTCTTCCTCCGCGGGCGTGAAGTCGTTCGGGTTGTCCGCGTGCCGCGTTCTGGCGGGGGGAGGGGCGGCCGTGGGGCGCGCGGGGTGGCGTGCGACGACCGCGGGCGGCAGCATCGTGGAGACTCTGGCCTGCCCGCCCGCGACGGGCACGACTATGCGCGGGCGCGCGGCCCCGTTGCCGCGCATCTGCGACTGCTTGATCGAGTCGCGCGAGTCGAAGCGCGGGCGCGGCGGCGCTTCGCCGACCACGTCGTCCGTCTTCAGTTGCTTCGAGACGGGGCGCTCGCGCTCGCCCTCCCCGTCCTGCGGCCTGAGTGGCTGCGTCGGGGGGAGGTTCGCGTCCGACAACTCTTCCCAGAACTCGCGCACGGTCTGGTGACGCCTCTCGGGCCTGTCCTCGGTCGCGCGGCGCAAGACCCTGAGCACGTCCGGGGCCCAGGTCTTACGCGCGACCGATTCGGGCAGCTCCGTGATCTGGCGGTGCGAGAAGCGGCGCGGCGCTTCGCCCGCGAGCAGCGTGTAGGTGGTCTTGGCGAGCGAGTAGATGTCGGCGGCCGGCGTCAGGTGCGGCTGCGAGGGGAGCGAGGCCGTGTCGAGCGGGCCGGTCTGGACGAGCGGGTTGTGCTCGGGCGCGGCGTAGACGTTGGTCCCGACGCGCGTGATCGCGCCCTCGGACGCCTCTATCTTGGCGACGCCGAAGTCGGCGATCTTGACGTTCTGCGCGTCGGCCGTGAGCAGCAGGTTCTGCGGCTTGATGTCGCGGTGTATGACGCCGCAGTCGTGCGCGTGCTGAAGGCCGGAGCAGACCTGTTCGAGGTAGAAGAGCGCGCGCTCAAGCGAGAAGGGGTGCTGGCGGACGCGCGCGCCCAACTCGCCGCCCGCCATGTATTCGAGCACGATGTAGTGGAAGGCCGTGCCCCCGAGGTCGAGGGCCGTGCCGTGGCCCAGGCGGCTGATGATGTGCGGGTGGCGCACGCGGTCGAGCGCGACGGCCTCGTTCTGGAAGTTCTCGATGAGCGTGCGTTCGAGGTCCGCGTCGGGCACGCCTTGCAGGAGCACGTTCAAAGCCTTGATGACGACCGTCTGCGGCATCCCCTCGGCGGCGGCCAGGTCGCGCGCGACGTAGATTTCGGCGTAGCTGCCGCGCCCGAGGCAGTCGAGTATCTCGTAGCGGCCGTCGAGCAGGGACTGTTGCAGTTTGAGTTCCGTCATTCTCTCACGCGCTCAGGAAGTGCCGGGGAGCTTCGGCGGCCGTTAGATGCCGCCCGGTCGGCGATTGTTGCGAAGCGCGGGGGAGCGACGGTTCAGCAAACGTTCGTGCGGGGCAAGCATGTGGGACTCTCCAAACGGGGCCGACAACGTCTTACGGCGCGCCTTCGAGCCGTGCGGGGCCTCTGTTAATCAGCTCGTCGAAAGCCGCGAGGGCCTTCTCCTCGGAGCCCGGCACCAGGCGGCGCATGCGGAGCGCGACGGCCATCAGCGCTATCCTGGCGTCGACGCGCAGCCTGTCGTGCAGGGGCGACGTGTCCGCCTTGACGCTGGCGATGGCGCGCTCGAAGGCCGGCAGCGCGCCCATGTTGTCGCCCATCAGCATCAGGGCGCGCCCGTACAGGTAAAGGAACTCCGGGTCGGCCGAGTCCAGAGGGTTCTGAGTGCCTTTGGCCGCGGCCTCCTCGCGCAAGGTCTTCGCCATGTTGGCCGGGTCGCGGTCCACCTGCTGCCGCTTCTTCTCGAACTCGGCCGCCATGTCCGGGGTCGGCGTCGGAGTCGCGGTCGCGGCCGGCGTTGCGCCGGCGGCGGCAGTCGAGACGCCGCGCTCGCGCTGCCAGTACATCCCGCCGTAGAAGGCGGCCGCGCCGAGCCCCGCGACGAGCAGTATCAGAAGAAGGGCCTTCCCGCCCCCGCCTTTGCGCGCCTTGGCGCGCGACTCAAGATCGAGCACGGGGTTCGTCGCGTGCGCGTTGTTCTCGCCGACGGGGGGCGGCGGGAGCGCGGACTGCGGCGCGGCCGGCGGGGGCGTGGCGGCCGGCATGGGGCCGCTCGCGTGGAGCGGCTGCGGCGGGGCGGCCGCCTGCACGGAGGCGGCCGCCATCTCGCCCGAGACGTTGTGCATCGGCGCGGTCCGGGCCAGTTCGGGGCGCGCCGCCAGCACCGTGCGCTCGTCCTCGTATTTGAAGACGTTCTCGCCCACGCGCACGACGACGGCCGTCAGGTTGTCTTCCGCGCCGCGCTCGTAGCAGCGCCTCTTCATCTCGGCGACGACCGCTTCGAGGTCGGGCGTGGAGACGACGAGGTCGCGGATTTCGCTGTCGGGGATGTGGCGCGTGATGCCATCCGAGCAGAGCAGGAAGGCCGTGCCGTCGTCGACCTCTATCGTCTTCATGTCGACTTCGACGGTTGACTCCGCGCCGAGCGCGCGGCTGATGACGTTGCGCGAAGGGTGGTGCGCCGCCTGCTCGGGCGTCATGCGCCCGGCGCGCACCTCTTCCTCCACGACCGAGTGGTCGGCCGTCTCTCGGTACAGGCCGCCGTCCGGGCTGATGCGGTAGAGGCGCGAGTCGCCGACGTGGCCGATGGTCGCGACGTGGCCGTCGAGGTGTAGCGCGACGACGGTCGTCGCCATCGCGGAGAGCTTGGGGTGCTCGTGCGCCATCTGGAAGATGGAGTTGTTGGCGCGCTGGATGGCGACTTCCATCAGGTCCTCTATGTCGGCCCCCGCGGTCTGGTGGCGGAAGGCTTCGTCCAGGACTTCCATCGCCGTCTTCGAGGCGACCTCGCCGGCCTGCGCGCCGCCCACGCCGTCCGCCACGGCGAAGATGCGCCGCTCGGGGTCGACCAGGTACGAGTCTTCGTTGAGCGGCCGCTTCTCGCTCAGGCCGCGGTCCGAGACGGCGGCCGACTGCAGGGGTACTTTTTCGGGATGCTTCATTATTGGACTGCCTCCGGGAGAGCGGGATCGTTCGGGCCCGCAACGCGCCCGCCTTTGCGCGCGGTCACTTTCGCGTCGCGCGCGTTGCGGTGCGAAAAGGCCATCAGCATCCCGAGCATGGCGAAGCTGGTGATCAGGCTGAAGCCGCCGTGGCTGACGAAGGGGAGCGTGATGCCCGTCATCGGCAGGGCGCGCGTGACGCCGCCGATGTTGACCAGCGCCTGGAAGCCTATGAAGGCCGTCAGCCCCGCGGCGCAGAGTTTCGTGAACATGTCGCGCGCGTCGATCGCCGTGCGCACCCCGGCCCAGACGAAGACGATGAGCGCGAGGATGATGATCGCCCCGCCCGCGAGCCCCATCTCCTCCCCGATGGCCGCGTAGATGTAGTCGGAGTCGGCGACGGGGATGACTTCTGCGAAGCCCAGGCCGAGGCCGCGCCCTGTGATTCGGCCCGCGGCGATGCCGAAGGTGGCCTGGGCGGGCTGGAAGGCCGCGCGGTCGAACCACACGTCGACGTTGACGGTCTTCTGCATCGCGGCGCTCTCGGCGGCGAGGTCCTTCATCTTCTGGTTCTGCGAGAGCGCGTCCTCGTAGTCCTTCTTCCACCACTTGACCTCGGGCGACGGCGGGTCGAAGCCGTCGAGCCAGAGGTGGAACCGCTGCTGTATGCGGTCGGGGAGCGCCGCCTTGACGGGGCGCGCGATGGTCGGGAGGAAGGGAATCTTCTCCTGCACGTCGATGGGGAGCGCGCCGACGACGAGCACGCTGACGACGAGCAGGACCGAGCCGACGAAGAGGAGCATCTGCGGCCAGCGGCGGACGGCGACGAGGTAGAGTGTCGCGTAGGCCCCGCTGAAGACGAGCATCTGCCCGAAGTCTTTGAGGACGAAGAACGGGATGAACGGCATGACCGCCATCGCGATTAATGGCACAACGTCGCGCGCGCGCGGGATGCCCCAGTAGGTCCGGGCCAAATCCTTGTAGCGCGCCGTCAGGATGCCTGCGAAGCCCAGGAGGAAGGGAATCTTCGAGGGCTCCCACGGCGTCATGTTGCCGCCGGCCTTGCCGAAGCGCGAGGTGGCGACCGCCACCCCGAGCGGTATCAAGGTCAGCACGACGATCATAAAACTGTGGCGCTGGACCCAGAGCAGGAAGTCGTCGCGGATGCAGAAGCTGAACGCGAGGGCGAACGCTATGAACCCCATGATCGGAATCCAGGTCGAGCCGGAAGTGATCGCGTTGGCGACGGTGTACTCGCTCCTGATGGTCGGCGCGTTCTCTATGTCCGTGGGCTTCGGGGGCGTTTCCGGCAGCCCCATCATGCGCTTCTTCGCCTCGTCGTAGTTCTCGTTGATGTAGCGCATCCTGAGCGTGTCGGTCTTCTGCGCGCGCGCCTCGGCCTTGTTCCTCGCGTTGTATTCCGGGTCGGAGTAGAGGCGGTACTGGACGAGCATCCCGACGGAGAAGAGCAGGATCGCCGTCGTGTAGAGCGTCCAGTTGCCGGCGTACTTCTTGGCGCGCGTCAGCCAGAAGACGAGGAAGACGACGGGCACGTACATCATGAGGTCGCGGACGGCGGCGACCCACGAGGGCTCGTAGCCGCGAATCAGCCCGGCGCGGTGGACGGCGTAGTAGCCGACGACCTCGAACCCGATAATCAGGAGCAGTGCGAGCAGGTGTGACGATGCGCGATTTTTCATAGAAAATTTTAGGGCTGAATAAAAGTCGGCCGCCGAATTCTCTTACTGTCTAATCTCCCCGCTACTGCCGAGCCGTCTGCGTCGCGGGCCGGCGCGGCTGGCGCGGGCGGTTCGGCGTCGGGGCCTGGTTCGGCTTCTGCGGGCCGCCGCCGAGCAGGCCGAGCGCCTTCGCCTTCAAGACCATCTGCGCGGCAATCGGCGCGGCCGAGCGCGAGCCGTAGCCCCCGCCCTCGACGATGACGGCCATCGCGACCTGCGGGTTCTCAAGGGGCGCGATGCAGAGGAACCAGCCGTCTATGCGCGGCTTCGGGTCCAGCACTATCGTCTCGTACTCGCGGATGATGTTGCCCTTCGGGTCTTTCTCATACTTCTTCCTTCTCAAGGGCTCGCCCGTCTTCTTGTCGTAGACTGGCACGTCCTTCTGCGCCGTGCCGGTCTTGCCGCCCGAAGTTATCCCCGCCGCCTTGACGGGTCCGAAGACGCCGCGCGCCGTGCCCTCTGAGCCCTGCGTGACGCGGCTCATGATCTCGCGCATCTTGGCGGCGACCTGCGGCGTGACGACCTGGTTGTAGACCTCGTTCGGCCGGCTCATCTCCAGCTTGGCCTTCATCAGCTTGCCTTCGAGGTTCCCGATGGACGCGGCGAAGAGCGCCATCTGGAACGGCGTCATCTGCCCCGCGTAGCCCTGACCGTAGCCTTCGAGCGCCAGGTCGAACCTGTTGAATTCGCGGCCCAGGGGGCCGGCGACCATCGTGGACTCGCGCGGCGCGAGCGCGCGCTTGACGGCGTCGGAACTGGCGTTCCAGATTTCGGGGAGCTTCTTCGCCGACGCGCGCAGGGCCGACGGCGTGTCGTATGCGCCGACGCCGAGGACCTTCGCCGTCTCCTTAATCTTCTCGGGCCCGAGCTTGACGGCCATCTGCGCGAAGTACTGGTTACACGAAACTTCATACGCGCGGTCAACCCCTATGAGGCCGTGGACCTCGCCGGGGCCGCCGTCGTCGAAGATGGGCTTGGCACCGGGCAGCGCGTAGTAGCCGCTCCCGCTGCACACGAACTCGGAGTCCTGCATGCCGGCGCGGTGCGCGGCGATCATCACGAAGGTCTTGAAGGTCGAGCCGGGGATGTAGTAGGCGTTGAGCGTGCGGTTGACGAGCGGGCGGTCGCGCTGGTCCGCGTCGAGTTGAATCCAGCGCGCCTCGTCCTGGACCTCCTTCAGGCTGTACGACGGGTTGCTGTACATCGCCAGCACCTCGCCCGTCTGCGGGTTCAGCACCACGACCGCGCCGTGCTTGCCCTTGAGCTGCTCGACCGCCGTCTGCTGCAACTCGTGGTGAATCGTCAGCTGCACGTCCTTCGTGGCGCGCTGCTGGACGTTCTCGCCCATGACGACCTGCAAGGCCTCGGGGACTTCGCCGCTCTGGATGCCGAAGAGCGAGCGTTCGAGTCCGGGGTCGCCGCGGTCCGAGCCGAAGAGGTGCGCGAACTGCGTGTCCATCTGGTAGTCGCGGATGATGCTCCCGTTGCCCTGGACGCGGTAGAGCGCGAGCGCGTTCTCAAGCTTCCCCGTGCGGTCCAGAATCCAGCCGCGCAGCGTGGACTCGCTCAGCCGCCGGTTGCGCAAGTCCTTGTAGTTGAGCTGCTGGAAGCGGTCGTTGTTCTTGGCGGCGAAGACGGCCCAGTAGACGTGGAAGCCGAAGGCCGTCAGCGCCAGGATGATGTAGAGCAGCCGCAGGCCGCGCAGGCCGCGGTTGGTCGAGGTCGAGCCGAGGCGCTGGCGCACCTCATCGGGCAAGTCCTCGGGCGCGATGGCGGCGAGGGCGGAGCGCTGGCGGCGGAAGCGTATCAGCGCCACGATGAGCCAGAGCACCATCAGCGCGAAGCCGCCCATGTAGATGAGGCTCAGAAGCGCCGGCCGCTTTTCGAGCACGGGGGTGGCCGCGGTGGTGGCGGCGGCGTTGTTCGCGTTCGTCGCGGCTGTCTGTAAAAGCAGTATGAGTGACATAGCTCTAAAGTTTGCGGAAGCGGACCTCAACGTCGCCGAAGCCGACGACGTCGCCCTCCTGTATCTCTCTGGCCTCGCCGTAGCCGATGCGCCGGCCGTTGATGAAAGTCCCGTTGGTCGAGCCGGTGTCCGCGACCAGGAGCGTCCCCTCCTTGTTCATGCGGAGTGCGGCGTGAATCTTCGAGACGCTGCGGTCGTTGATGTAAAGGTCGTTGTCCGTGCCGCGCCCGACGCCCATGCGCGGGCCGCCCGGCTTGAAGCTCATCTCCGTCTCGCGCGAGCCGTCGGCGGTGGTCACGCGCGCGGCGATGCGCACGTCGGCCGTCTGCCCCCGCGGGATGAAGGGCGAGCCCAACTCCTGCTCGCGCCGCTTGGCCTCGTCCTGCTCGCGCAGTTGCTGCTCGAACTCGCCGTAGGTCGGGTCGACGGAGACGCCCGAAGTGAAGATGTCTATCTCGGTCTCGATGCGGACGGGCGCGAGCGTCGAGTAGCGGCTGTCGTTGATGTAGTCGATGGCGGCGGCCAGGACTTCGTGCTCAAGCTCCTTGATGATTTCGGGCGGGGCCTCCGAGTGCCGGCCCCACTCGACCTTGAGCTTGAGGAGGTGCGGCACGATACGCACCCCGCGCTCGTCCGTGCGCGCGCGCTCGTCCAGCAGACGCTTCATGCGCTCGATGAGTGCGGTCGTCGTCAGCCCGCCCTGCGAAGTCGTCCCCTCGCGCCCCAGCCCGCGGTCCACGACCGCGCCGAAGCCCTCGAAGACGCGCTTGATTAACCGCTCCGGGAGCGCTTCCTCGCGCTTGTGCTCTGGTGTCTGCTCCGGCTGTTTCTTCATAAATGGCTCAACGTTGAGGCGCTCAAGCGGCATCCGGCGCGCCGCCGCGGACGCCAAAACATAACTCGTTGGGAGAGAATCGAAGTTTATTAACTGAATCCGCGCCATTCTAGCAGAAAAAAGTTGGCAGTGGGCAGTGGGCAGTGGGCAGTTCAAGACAAAACGCCCGAGATTGTTGCTTCCTGCTTTAACTGCCCGCTGCCCGCTGTCTCGCCGCTTCGTAGAGGACGATTGCCGCGGCGACGGCGACGTTGAGACTTTCGACGGGCGGGCGCATGGGGATTCTGAGGGCTTCGTCCGCGGCGGCCACCTCCTCGGGCGCGAGCCCGGCGGCCTCCTCGCCCAGGATCAGGGCCGCGGGGCCGGTCCAGTCAACCTCCGTGTGCGACTTTTCGGCGCGCAGGTCTGTGCAGACGGTCTTGACGCCGCGCTCTTTGCACCACTCGACGGCCTCCCGGAATCGCGCGCCCGTCCAGAGCGGCAGGCGCAAGGAGGAGCCCATCGCGCCGCGGAGCGCCTTCGGGGAAAAGATGTCCGCCGAGCCTTCGGTCAGGACGGCGGCGGTCGCGCCCGCGGCCTCCGCCGCGCGCAGGATGGCCCCCGCGTTCGAAGGGTTGTTGACGCGGTGCAGGACGACGATTAAAGGGACTGTGTCTGCGCTTTTCAAAAGTACGTCCGGGCCTGTGTCCGGTCTCGCCGCGAGCATGACGACGCCCTGCGGGGTCTTCGTGTCGGAGACGGACGAGAAGACCGCTTCGTTGACGGGCGTGGTCCGCCTGCCGCCCCTTCTCAAAGCGTCCAGCAGCCGCGCGCCGCGCTCGTCCCGCGCGATTCTCTCCGTGTGTATGACTTCGCGTATGCCGTCCGGGCCGAGGGCCTGCCACGCCTCTTCCGAGAGCCGCAGCCCCTCGACGAAGATTTGCTCGCGGACGCGGCCGTCGCGCACGGCGCGCGCCCTCTTGACGAGCGCGTTGTCCCGGCTGGTGATGACCTGCTCGCTCATAGGCCCCCTTCGTCCGACGGCTCAATCTCCGCCCAGACAGGCCAGTGGTCGGAGACGCCGAGCGGCCGGGCCACGCCGCATCTCTCGACCCTCGCGCCGCGCACGAAAATCCAGTCCGTGTGCAGCCGTATCAGCCCCGCGCGCCAGGTCGCCGTGCCGGTCCGAAACGGCGTCTCGAAGCCGTGTGCTTCGAGCAGGCGGCGCGTCTCGACGCAGGAGCGTTTCGAGAGCGTGTTGAAGTCCCCGAGCAGGACGACCGCGCCGGAAAGTTTTTGGGCCATTTCGAGGACGGCGGCGTGCTGTTTGAGCTGCCCCTCGACGGAGGCGTGCGGGTCTATGTGCGAGTTGAAGAGGTGCAGCCGGCGGCCGCCGCGCTCGACGGTCGCGCCGAGCGCGAGCCTCGGCCGCCAGGCGCACTCGTCCCACGGCAGCTCGACGCGCCGGACGCTTCGGAAAGGCACGCGGCTCAGGACAGCCAGCCCCGTGTCGCCCGCGTCCGTCCGGGCGATGTGCTCTTCGAAGTCCAGATACCACTGTTTGGACTTCGGCTCCTCGCCGGGCGGCCTCCCGACGCCCGCGCGCGCGTAACTCATCCGAAGCTCCTGTGCCAGCTCGCGCGCGACGTCGTGGCCTCCGGCGCGTGCGGTCAGTTTGTCCGCCTCCTGCAATGCTACAATGTCGGCCGGCGGCAAGAGCCCGCCGCCGGAGAGCGCGAGCGCGGCGCGGCTGAGGTGGCGCGCGACGAGGCGCGGGCGGCGTCTGGGCCACTTTAATCCGACGCGGCGGCCGAGGCTGCCCGTGATTAAGAAAGAGCCGACCGCGTAGCGTATGTTGAAGGAGGCGACGACGAGCGTCTTGCGCGCCGCGCCCGCGGGCCCGCCCGGCGCGGAGAAGTCTCCGACCTCGATTCCGTCCGGCGTGGCCTCGAAACCTTGCGCGCGCTCTTCCGCAGTCATCATTGAAGTTCATCTTTATACGCGGGGCGCGGGCGTGTAAAGGCGTAAGGGGTGAGGGAAGGGGACCAGAGATGAGCAGGCCCGTGATCGCCGCCGTGGACGACATGTTCTTCGCCTCGAAGATTCGCGCCGTCGCGGAGCACCTCGGGTTGCAAGTGCGCTTCGTGCGGAGCGCCGCAGAGGCCGTCGCCGCGGCGCGCGAGGCGGACGCCGCGCTCGTCGTCGCCGACCTGCACTCGCAGCGTTGCGACCCGTTCGCCCTCGCCGAGGCGTTGAAAGCCGACGAGACCCTGCGCGCCGTCCCGCTCGTCGGCTTCTTCTCACACGTCGAGACGGCCTTACAGAAGCGGGCCACGGAAGCGGGCTTCGACCGCGTCATGCCGCGCTCCGCCTTCAGCAAAAACCTGCCGGAGATTTTAGGGGAAGGAAGGTGAGATGTGAGCAAACTAATCTACTATGTCGCCTGCACCGCGGACGGCTACATCGCCCGCGCCGACGGCTCCTTCGATTGCTTCCCGGCCGAGGGCGAGCATTACGCCGACCTGTTGGCGTGCTTCCCCGAAACCTTCCCCGCGCACTTCCGCGAGGCCGTCGGCCTGCGCGCGGAGAACCAGAGGTTCGACGTGGTGCTGATGGGGCGCAAGACCTACGAAGTCGGGGTCAAGCTCGGCTTCACCAACCCTTACCCGCAGATGCGGCAGTACGTCTTCTCGCGCAGCATGAAAGAGAGCCCGGACGCGGCCGTCGAGTTGGTCGAGGGGGACGCCGCGGCGAAGGTCCGTGAGTTGAAGGAGGGGCCGGGCAAAGACATTTGGCTCTGCGGCGGGAGCGAGCTGGCGACGCAACTCTTCCCGCTGATAGACGAGCTAATCCTGAAGGTCAACCCCATCCTGATAGGGGCCGGCATCCCGCTCTTCGGGAGGGAAGTAGAGACGACGGCCCTAGAAGTTGCGGACAGCAAGAGCTACAGCAACGGGTTCAGGATGGTGCGTTACCGTGTGAAACGCTGATTGAGCCCGTCGTCAAGACCCGCCGAGAATCTCTTTGTGTCTGGCGTCCACGAGGTTGTTGTTGAACCAGTGCGGGTAGAGCGGCGCGGGCGCGGTCATGGCGTCGAGTTCGCTCAACTCCTCCCCGCTCAACTCGACCTCGGCCGCCTTCAGGTTGTCCTCTAGCTGGTGAAGCTTGGTCGCGCCGACGATGATGCTTGAGACGAAGGGCTTGGAGAGCAGCCAGGCGAGCGCCACCTGCGCCACGCTCGCGCCGCGCGCGGAGGCCGCCTCGCGCATACGCTCGACGACGCGGAAGCCCAGCTCCTTGTCCGTCGGCAGGAAGTCGAAACCCGAAAGGCGGTTGTCGTCGTCGTTGAGATTTTCACGCCTGTACTTGCCGCTCAGAAAGCCGCCCGCGAGCGGGCTCCACACGTTCATCGTCAGCCCCGAGTGGAGCAGGAACGGCACAACGTCGTGCTCCACGTCGCGCCCGACCAGCGAGTAGTACATCTGCCCGCTCGTGAATTTGGCCCAGCCTTTCGCCTTCTGCATTTCGAGCGCGGCCGCCGCCTTCCACGCCGCCCAGTTCGAGAAGCCCAGATACCTGACCTTGCCCGCGCGCACCAAACTGTCGAGCGCCTCCAGGGTCTCTTCGAGCGGCGTGAACGGGTCTTCCTTGTGGACGATGTAGAGGTCTACGTAGTCCGTGTTGAGCCGCTTGAGGCTCGCGTCGCAGGCTTCGAGGATATGCCGCCTTGAGAGCCCCGCCTCCGTGACGGCGTCGCCCGAGCGGAAGCCGACCTTCGTCGCGAGCACCACGTCCCTGCGCCGCGCGCCGAGCAACTCGCCCAGCATCGTCTCCGACTCGCCTTTGGAATAACCGTTGGCCGTGTCGAAGAAGTTGACGCCCGCGCCGAGCGCCGTCTCGACCATCGCGCGCGCGTCCTCGGACGAGACCTTGTAAATGTTCGGCATCGAAGGGTCGCTGCCGAACGTCATCGTCCCCAGCGAGAGCCGCGAAACTATCAAGCCTGTGTTGCCGAGTCGGGCGTATTTCATGAAAGACTCCTTGCTAATGTTTTATAGCCAATTGCAGGCGCGCGTGGCGGGCGCGTGCGCGTCGTGTCGATAGCGGGCGGGACTGACTCCTCATCCTCATTCCGGCTCGACGATAAGTTTGCCGCGCATCATGCTCATGCCGCACATGAAGGTGAACTCGCCGGCGCGGTCGGGCGTGAACTCTATCGAAGTGGTCTTGAAGGGCGGCAGGTGCTTGCTGATGCCGAAGTCCTGGAAGATGACCTGCTCGCTGCACGAGGCCGTCTCGTCGCGGTAGAAGTTGAGCCGCACGGGGACGTGCTCGCGCACGACGATAACGTCCGGCGAGTAGCCGCCCCTAACGGTAATCTTAATCTCCTGCACGCCGCCCGCGCCCGCGGAGGCCGCGACGCGCTCGCGCTCGCCGAAGAAGTACCAGAGGACGAACGCGATTGCGACCATCCCGCCGATGATGGCGACTACCTCCGCGGAATCCATCTTACGACTGCTCCTTGAGGGAGGGCGGGCGGAAGCGGCGCAGGCGCAGGCTGTTGGCGACGACCGAGACGCTCGACAGGGACATCGCCGCGCTCGCGATGATGGGCGAGAGCAGCCAGCCCGTGAGAGGGTAGAGCGCGCCCGCGGCAACCGGGATGCCTATGACGTTGTAGACGAAGGCCCAGAAGAGGTTCTGTTTGATGGTGCGAATCGTCGAGTGCGAGAGCGCGACGGCCGTCACCACGCCGCGCAGGTCGCTCTTGATGAGCGTGATGTCCGAGGCTTCGATAGCCACGTCCGTGCCTGTGCCAATTGCGATGCCAACGTCCGCCTGCGCGAGCGCCGGCGCGTCGTTGATGCCGTCGCCGACCATGCCCACCGTTTTCTTCTCCTCGACCTGAAGCCGCCTGACCTCGCGCGCTTTACCTTCGGGGAGAACCTCCGCGAGCACCCTTTCGATGCCGACCTGTTTCGCCACGGCCTCGGCCGTGCGGCGGTTGTCGCCCGTCATCATCAGGACTTCGAGGTTCATGCGCCGCATCATCGCGACGGCCTCTTTCGATTCCGGCTTGACCGTGTCGGCGACCGACAGGACTCCCGCGAGACGCCCGTCGACCACCGCGTACATGGGCGTTTTACCTTCCGCCGCCAGCGCCTCCGCGCGCCCCGCGAATTCGCCGAGCGGGACGCCGCGCTCGCGCATCAGCTTCGCGTTGCCGAGCAGCAGGTGACGCCCCGCAACTTCCGCCTCTACGCCGTGCCCTGCGATGGCGTTGAAGCCGGACGCTTCGGAGAGAGAGAGTCCGCGCTCGCGCGTCGCGCGGACAATCGCCTCGCCGAGCGGGTGCTCGCTCCCGGCCTCTGCGGACGCGGCCAGCCGCAGCAACTCTTCCTCGGGGACGACGCCCGCCGCGATCACGTCTGTCAGCGCGGGCTCGCCGCGCGTAATTGTGCCAGTCTTGTCGAGCACGATTGCCCGCAGCTTGTGCGCCGTCTCCAGAGACTCGCCGCCTTTAATCAGGACGCCGTGCTCGGCACCCTTGCCCGTGCCGACCATGATGGCCGTCGGCGTCGCCAGCCCCAGCGCGCAGGGGCACGCGATGATGAGCACGGAGACGGCGTTGACGAGCGCCATCGTGAAGCGCGCGTCCGCGGGCGCGGCGACGAACCAGACGACGAAGGTCAAGATGCTGATGCAGATGACTACCGGGGTGAAGATGCCGCTGATGATGTCGGCCGTGCGCGCGATGGGTGCTTTGGAGCCTTGCGCGTCCTGGACGAGCTTGACTATCTGCTGGAGCGCCGTGTCGCGCCCGACCTTCGTCGCCTCGAATTTGAACGAGCCGGTCTTGTTCAGGGTCGCGCCGAAGACCGTGTCGCCCGCCTTCTTCTCGACGGGCAGGCTCTCGCCCGTCAGCATCGATTCGTCCACGGCGGACGCGCCCGCGACGACCAGGCCGTCCACGGGAATCTTTTCTCCGGGCCGGACGACGACCGTGTCGCCGGGCACGACCTCTTCGACCGCTACGTCAATCTCAACACCCTCACGCACGACGCGCGCCGTCTTCGGCTGCAAGCCCACGAGCCGCGCGATGGCGTCGCCGGTCCTGCCTTTGGCGCGCGATTCCAGCAATCTCCCCAGGAGGATGAGCGCGATGATGACGCTCGCCGCCTCGAAATAGACGGGCGTCATCTCGGCCGCGCCCATCCCGGCCATGCCGGCGTGGCCCGCTCCTGCCGCGAAAAAATTTGGCACAATCGTAGCGGCGACAGAGTAGAGGTAGGCCGCGCCCGTGCCGACGGCGATGAGCGTGTTCATGTCGGCGGCGCGGTGGCGGAAGGCGGCCCACGCGCCGCGGTAGAATTGCCAGCCGGAGTAGAAGACGACAGGGGTGGTCAGGGCGAGTTGGAGCCAGTTGACGCCGGGGAAGTCCAGGAAGCCGATGCGCCCGTGCGACATCGCTATGACGAGCACGGGGAGCGAGAGCGCCGCCGCGACGAAGAACTTGCGGCGGAGGTCCGTGTACTCGGCCGCGCGCGCGGCGCGTTCGGAGTCGGCCGCAGATTCGTCCCCGCCGCTCCCCGAAACCTCGCGCACGCGGTAGCCGAACTCCTCAATCGCGGCGCGAATCTTTCGGACCTCGGTCGCGCCCGGCAGGTACTCGGCGCGCACCTCCATCGTGCCCAAATTGAAAGAGACGCGCGTGACGCCCGGCTGCCGCCCGAGGTGTTTTTCCAGTTGCTGACTCGACCCGGCGGGCCGCGCCGAGTCGTCCACGATGAAGTCTGCCCGAGCGGTGCCGGCCGTGCCGTAGCCCACGTCCTTGACGGCCTCGATTAACTGCCCGACGCTCGCCGCCTGCGGGCTGTACTCGACGGTCGCGCGTGACGTGGCGAAGTTCACGCCCGCGCGCCGCACGCCCGGAGTCTTATTGAGCCGCCGCTCGATACGCCGCGCGCACGCCGCGCAAGTCATCCCCGTGATCGGCAAATCGACGCGCTCGCCCGCCCCGTCCGGCGTCATGCGCGTGTGCCGAACACTCTCCTTCTCAACCGCGGCTTCAGTCATAGATATAAAAAGGGATGAGCGATGAGGGATGAAGTAAGAACTCTGTCTTTCCTTCATCCCTCATCCCTGCTTTTTTACGCCGTCTTGGCCGCCGCCGTGCCCTCTTCGGCGAGCAGGCTGCGGAGCATCCAGGCGGTCTTCTCGTGGACCTGCATGCGCTCGGTCAGGAGGTCCGCGGTCGGCGCGTCAGACGCGTCCTCGGCGATCTTGATGGTCGTGCGCGCGGTGCGGGCGGCCGTCTCGTGCCCCTCGACCAGCAGGCGAATCATGTCCGTCGCGGCGGGGATGCCGTCCTCCTCCTTGATGGAGGTCAGGCGCGTGAACTCCTTGTAGGTCGCCGGGGCGTAAACGCCCAGCGCGCGTATCCGCTCGGCCAACTCGTCGCTCGCCGTCCACAGCTCGTTGTACTGCTCCTCGAACATGATGTGCAGCGTGCGGAACATCGGCCCCGTCACGTTCCAGTGAAAGTTGTGCGTCTTCAAATAGAGCGTGAAGGTGTCGGCCAGTAGCTTCGACAAGCCTTCGGCGATCTGCTTGCGGTCGTTCTCCTCGATGCCTATGTTGATGGGCATCGCCGTCACTTCGGTTCCCGTTTTGTTCGTCATCCTTTACCTCCTCAGCCTTCCTTAATCATTATGAGTTATCTGCGTTGGCACGCGGCGCAGACGCCGCGCATCACGATCTCGTAGTTCTCAACCTTGTGCCCGGCCCCCAGGCGCGGGGCCGGCAGCTCGCCGACCGCCTCGTAGGGCACGTCTTCGAGCCGGTCGCAGACGCGGCAGACGAAGTGGTGGTGCCGGTCCAGGTTGGCGTCGAAGCGCGCGACGGCGTCGTCCATGTAGACTTCGTGGACGAGGCCGGCGTCGCGGAGCGCGTTCAAGGTGTTGTAGATGGTCGCCCGCGAGGCGCGGGGGAAGCGGCGGTTCAGGGCCGCGCTGATCTTGTCGGCGGTCGGGTGCTCGCGGCTGCGCACCAAAAAGTCGAGCACGGCGAAGCGCTGCGGCGTCAACTTCAACCCCACCTCGCGCATCCGCCCCTCAATCTGTGACCTGATATCTGTCGTCAAGATGTGTTTAGAATAAGTCTAAATTAGGAGTCTGTCAAGCGGGGAAGAGCAGTGAGCAGCAGGCAGCAGGCAGTGGGCAGTAAAAGCAAAAGGCAGCCGCGTGTGATTAACTCGGCCGCCCCTTTCTTTCTTGTTTTTAACTGCCCACTGCCCACTGCTTTTCAGCCGACGGCTGCGGGGGTAATCACCTCGTGGATGGCGCGGACTTCCTGGACGAGTTGTTCGTACTGCCCGAGGTTGAGCGCCTGCGCGCCGTCGGAGAGGGCGCGTTCGGGTTGGTCGTGGACTTCGATGATGAGGCCGTCGGAGCCGACGGCCGTGCCGGCGCGGGCGAGGGGGATGACCATGTGGTTCTTGCCTGTGCCGTGCGAGGGGTCTACGACGACGGGCAGGTGCGAGACGCGGCGCACGGCGGGGATGGCGGCCAGGTCGAGCGTGTTGCGCGTGTGCTGCGCGAAGGTGCGTATGCCGCGCTCGCAGAGCACGACGTTGTAGTTGCCCTCGGCCATGACGTACTCGGCGGCGAGCAGCCACTCGTCGAGCGTGGCGGCCATGCCGCGCTTGAGGAGCACGGGCAGCGGCGAGCGCCCCGCCCGGCGCAGCAGCGAAAAATTCTGCATGTTGCGCGCGCCGATCTGGATCATGTCGCCGTAGCGCTCGACCATGTCGACGCCCGCCTCGTCCAATGCTTCGGTGACGATCTTCAACCCGTAAGTGTCGCGGACTTCCGCGAGCATCTTGAGGCCCTCTTCGCCGAGCCCCTGGAAGGCGTAGGGCGAGGTGCGTGGCTTGAACGCGCCGCCGCGGAAGAAGCGCGCGCCGCTGCGGCGCACGGCCTCGGCGATACTGAAGACCTGCGCGCGGCTCTCGACGGCGCACGGCCCCGCTATGATCGCCAGCTCGTCGCCGCCAATCGTCGCGTCGCCGATGCGGACAATCGTCTTCTCGGGCCTGAGGTCGAGCGAGATAAGCTTGTAAGGCTTGCTGACGCGTATGGCCTCTGCGACGCCGGGCAGGCTCTCGAAGCGCGACACGTCGACCGCGCCCTGGTTGCCGGTGATGCCTATGGCCGTGCGCGTCGCGCCCGGCATGGGGTGCGCGCGGAAACCCAGTTCGTTAACGACGGCGACGACCCGCTCAACGTCGGCCTCGGTCGCGTCCGTCTTCATCACAATGAGCATGTGTTCCTCCCTCGTGAATCGTAAATCTTAAATCGTCAATCGTCAAAAACGGCTTTTCACCATTGACGGTTGACGGCTCACGATTCGTGGACTTTCTTACATGCGCTCGGGGACGCTGATGCCGAGCGTCGCCAGCGCGGCCGTGAGCTGGCGGCGCGTGATGTCGCAGGCGGCGACGAGCACGGCGCGGCGCGCGGCGTCCTCTTCGGCGATGATGCGGTGGCGGTGGTAGAAGAGGTTGAAGGCGCGCGCCAGGTTGAAGGTGTACTTGGCGACGAGCGCGGGCTCTGCCGCCGCGACCGCCTGCGCGATTGCCTCGTCGAGCCGGGCCGCCAGCGTGACGAGCGACCAGATTTCGTCGCCGCTCTCGCCCGCGAGGACGCGCGCCACGTCACCGCGCGCCTCAACATTGTCGCCACTGACAGCGCGAACTTTTTCGACGGCTTCGGCCAGGACGGTCGCGTCGAGCTTGCGGAAGATGGAGTTGGCGCGCACGGCCGAGTACTGGCAATAAGGGCCGGTCTCGCCCTCGAACGAGAGCGCCTCTTTGAAGTCGAAGGCGATGACGGAGTTTCGCGTGAATTTCAGTAGGAAGTAGCGCAGCGCGCCGACGGCAATCGCGTGCGCCGTCGCGCGCCGCTCTTCGTCGGAGACATCGGGGTGGCGCGTCTCGACTTCGCGCAGCGCGTCCGCTTCGAGGCGATTGATAAGGTCGTCCGCCTTGACGCCGAGTCCCTTGCGCCCGCTCATCTCCACGAAGGGGCGCGCGCGGTCTTCGTCCGAGAGCTTAATCCCCAACTCCTCGCAGGCGGCGATCGAGAGCGCGACCATCTCGTAGCCCAGGTGCACGCTCGCCTCTTCGCCGATTTCAGGGGCGACCGCCGCCACGCCGCGCTTGACCACGTCCTGCGTGTAGGACTGGCGCGAGTCGATGACGTTGTAAACGGTCGCGCCCTCGCCGAAGTGCGGCAGCACGTTGTCATTCGGCTCGCACGTCTCGACGGGCTGCGGCTCGTCGGTCGTCATCCAGGTCAGGTGGCCGTCCGGGTAGCTGCGGAAGGGCTTGTAGAAGAAGTCCAGATCGAGCTGGCCCAGTTTCCAGAGCTGGTAGGCTATGTCCTTGCCGGTGTAGGTCACTGTGCCGTTGGAGCGGACGATGACCTTGTCCGCCTCGTGCTCGTCCGTGCCCGTGTGCGACTCGAACGGCATGACCCAGCAGCCCTTGTTCTTGCCCTCCGTCTCGAAGTGAATCGCGCCCGTCTCCTTCATGCGCTCGAAGGCGTGGTCCCAGAATTTCAGCCGGAGGATTTCCGACTCGCGCGGGAGCACGTCGTAGCGAATCCCCAGGCGCTCCATCGTGTCCAGGATGCACTCGACGTTGCGCGTCGCGACGTAGTCGGCCAGGAGCGCCGTCGGGTTGTCGCCCTCTTCGATGAGGTGAAGCGTCTCGGCGCGCAGCTTCAAACGCTCGGCGTCGGGCGCGCCGTTCGGGTCGTCGTTGCGGTAGTAGAGGCCGACGCGCGTGTACAAGTCCCAGCAGAAATAATCGAACGGGCGCTCCGGCGGCAGAGAGCGGTCGAGGGCCTTGATGTCGTCGAGCGTCATGCGCTCAAGGTGGACGAAGCCGACGACCACGTCCGCGACCTGCACGCCCGTGTTGTCTATGTAGTTCTGCACCTCGACGCGTTCATTCGCCGCCTGGAGGACGCGCACGAACGTGTCGCCGAGCACGGCGTTGCGCACGTGTCCGATGTGCGCGGCCTTGTTCGGATTGATGCTCGTGTGCTCGACCATCCGCTTCGGCCGCGCGTCGGGCGAAGCGGTAGTCGAAGGGCCTTCCTTATCCGCCGACGAAAAACTCGCCAGCAGCCGCGCGCGGTCGAAGAAGACGTTGAGGTAACCGGCCCCCGCGACTTCGACGCGCTCGACGCCCTTCGCCTCTTCGAGCGCCTTCGCCAACTGCTCCGCAATCGCACGCGGCGCGCGCTTCTCCCCGGTCGCCTGCTTCACGCGCTTCGCCAGCTCGAACGCCACAGGGAACGCCAAATCCCCCAACTCCGTCCGCGGCGGCACCTCCGCCGCCACCTGCTCAAGCTCCACGCCGAACAACTCCGCCGCCGCCCCGCGCACGCGCTCCCGCAAAGACTTCTGCAAATTAACCAGGCTCAATCCGGCCATAATCCCCTATCCACAGACGTAAATTTTCACTCACAGCAAAGCCCGCAGTATAGCCCAGTGCGCCCGCGTCTTACCAATCAGCGTCCGCAGGTGACAACGGGAATGCGGCGCTTTTTAACTCGTCACCGTCCGCGTTAGTTTTAGCTCGTTTACCGAATCGGTCTTCAGGCTCAACTCTGAGCGCGTTAACTCACTCTCAAACGGTTATCTTTATGCCGGCGCGGCTTTAGCAACCAACTTTCACCCTTATACGGCCAACTTTCACTCTTTAGAGAGTAACTTTCGCGCTTGAGATGACAAGTTTTGTCATTATGTGGACAACTTTCGTCATTATATGAACGACTTTCACCCTTTAGAGAGCAACTTTCACCTTTGAGAGAACAACTTTCACGCTTGAGAAGACAAGTTTTACCCTTTAGAAGCGAAGTTTCGGGCTTATATGAGCGGCTTTCGCCGTTATGTGAAGAACTTTCGCGGTTATACGGGCGTCTTTCACTCTTGAGAGGCTGAGGTGTGCGATTAGATAGAATGCTTTACTCGCGAAACGAGTGACGCCCGGCATGGGAAGTGGATACCAGCCGGGCTAACACGCGCGGCGAGGTGGCGATGCTTGACACATTCGGCGGGCGCTCTGTTACCATCGCTTTTTACTGAAGATGACGAATCGAGAGCTATCTATCTCCGCGGAGTTGCGGAAGCGATTCGCGGGGGCGCGTCGCGTTGTCGTTTTGACGGGCGCGGGCGTGTCGGCGGAGTCGGGCGTGCCTACGTTTAGGGGCGGCGGGCAGTCGGCCGTGTGGAAGGGGATGCCGTTCGATAAGATTTCTTCGGCGGGGATGCTGGAAAGGAACCTGGCGGAGGTCTGGGAGTGGTTCGATTACCGCCGCGGCGTGATAGAGAAGATTGAGCCGAACGCGGCGCACAGGGCGCTGGCGCGCTGGCAAGATAGGTTCGAGGACTTCACGCTCGTCACGCAGAACGTGGACGGGCTGCACCAGGCCGCGGGGTCAGGGGACGTGATAGAGCTTCACGGCAACCTCTGGCGGGCGCGGTGCACGGCGTGCCGCACGAAGTACGACCTGCGCGACAGGGAATCGCAAGTCGGCCGGACCTACACCTGCGCGGACTGCGGGAGCTACCTGCGGCCAGACGTGGTGCTCTTCGGCGAGATAGTGCCCATGAATGCTTTCGAGCGGGCGGCCGCCGCGGCCGCTCGATGTGAGTTGTGCTTCGTGGTGGGGACTTCGGCGCTCGTGTACCCTGCGGCGGGATTGCCCGAGGTCGCGAAGGCCGCGGGCGCGTACGTGGTCGAGGTCAACCCGGAGCGGACGCCGCTGTCGGACTTGTGCGACGAGGTGATTCAGGGAAAGGCCGGAGAGGTCCTGCCGCTCTTTTGTTGACTGATGAAGACTCTCTACTTCGACTGCTTCGCCGGCGCGAGCGGCGACATGATCTTGGGCGCACTAATCGGCGTCGGGGTTGACCCGCGCCTGCTGACGGAGCAACTGTCGCTCCTTGACGTTCCCGGCTACGAAGTCAGTTTCGAGACGGTTGACCGCTCGGGCATCAGCGCCACGCGCGCCCTCGTCCGCACGGACGAAGAGCGCGCGCACCGGCACCTCAGTCACATCCTGAAGATCATTAACGACTCGCGACTCGCGGACTCGGTGAAGGAGCGCGCGGCGCGTATCTTCACGCGGCTGGCCGAGGCCGAGGCGAAGATTCATAACGTGCCTGTGGAGCGCATACACTTCCACGAGGTCGGCGCGCTCGACGCGATTGTCGACGTGGTGGGCGCGTGCGTCGGCTTCGAGCTGCTGAACGTCGAGCGCTTCGTCTCTTCCGAGCTTCACGTCGGGAGCGGCATGGTGGAAATGGCCCACGGCCGCTTCCCCGTCCCGCCGCCGGCCGTCGCGGAGCTTCTGAAAGACGCGCCCGTCTATTCCTCGGACATCAGGGGCGAGCTGGTGACGCCGACGGGCGCGGCCGTCATCAGCACTGTCTGTAGTGAATTCGGGCCGCTGCCGAAGATGAGAATCGAGCGGACGGGTTACGGCGCGGGCGGGCGCGAGTACGAGAACTTCCCGAACGTGCTGCGCCTGATGCTCGGCGAGAGCGAGGCGGGGGAGGCGGCGACGGACGAGCGCCTGGTCATGGTCGAGACGAACATCGACGACATGTCGCCGCAGGTCTACGGGCACGTGATGTCGGAAGCCCTGCGGCGCGGCGCGCTCGACTGTTATCTCACGCCCGTGCAGATGAAGAAGAACCGGCCCGGCACGCTGCTCTCCGTCCTCTGCCGGCCCGCGGACCGTGACGCTTTGTGCCAGTTTCTGCTCGCGGAGACGACGACGCTCGGCGTCCGCTTTTACGAAGTGACGCGCCGCGCGCTCGGGCGCGAGACCGTGAAAGTCGAAACAGAGTTCGGCGAGATTAGTGTTAAAGTGGCACGACTCGGCGGCGGGGCGGCCAAGGGGATGCCGGAGTACGAGGAGTGCCGTGCGGCCGCGGAGCGGGCGGGCGTGCCGCTCCTGGAAGTCGAGCGGGCGGCGCTCGCCGCCTTCCGTAAGTCGCGAGGGTAACCAGAGATGAGCACGAAACTGTCAGACGCCGGAGAAGAGTTGGCGAATGGGGCGCGCGCCGGAGTTGACCTTGAGCTGATCGCGCGGGGCGTGCGCCTTATCCTGGAAGGAATCGGCGAAGACCCGGCACGTCCGGGGCTGCAAGAGACGCCGCAGCGCGTGGCGGAGATGTACGCGGAGTTGACCGCGGGGATGCGCGAGGACCCGCACGAGCACGTCGTGCCGCTGCCGGGCGACAAGCACGACGAGATGGTGATCGTCAAAGACATCAACATCGCCTCGATCTGCGAGCACCACCTCGCGCCCTTCGTCGGGCGCTGCCACATCGCGTACATCCCGAAGGGCGGGCGCATCGTGGGACTCTCGAAATTGGCCCGCCTGGCGGAAGTCTTCGCGCGCCGCCTGCAAGTGCAGGAGCGCTTGACTTCCGAGATCGCGAACACGCTTTACGAGGGTCTCAAACCGCTCGGCGTGATGGTCGTCATAGAAGCCGAGCACACTTGCATGACGCTGCGCGGGGTGAAAAAACCTGGCGCGGTCACGATCACCTCGACGGTCCTCGGCGGCTTCCGCAAAGACCCGCGCACGCGCGCCGAGGCGATGGCGTTGATAACAGGGAAGTGAGAAAGCAGTAAGGACGCGAAGAATGATGAGAAGATTGAATATTGTAATTGCGACTTTGCTGATTGCTTCGCTCGCCGGCTCCGCGTTGGCGCAGAATCGGGCGGACGCGGGCAGTCCTATCAGCGAGGAGTTTTTGCGCGCGCACATCAAGTTTCTGTCGGACGACCAGCTGGAGGGGCGCGGGACGGGCGCGCCGGGCGGCGAGTTGGCGGCCAAGTACATCGCCGCGCAGCTCGAAGCGCTGGGACTGCGTGGGGCCGGGCCGGGCGGCAGTTTCTTCCAGCCGGTCTCGCTCGTCGGCGTCAAGGCGGACCCCGCGAGCGTCCTGACCGTCAGCGCGGGCGACAGGAAGGAGAGCTTCAAGTTCGCGGACGAGTTCGTCGCCTTCACGGGCGCGCAAACGGCCGAGGTGTCCGTCAGCGCGGAACTGGTCTTCGTCGGCTACGGCGTCGAAGCGCCAGAGCAGCGCTGGAACGATTACAAGGGCGACGCCTCAGATTACCGCGGCAAGATTCTCGTCATGCTGGTCAACGACCCGCCGGCCCCGGCCGCGGAGTCGAGCCTCTTCGGCGGCCGCGCGCTCACCTACTACGGCCGCTGGACGTACAAGTTTGAGGAGGCCGCGCGGCGCGGCGCGGCGGGCGCGATTCTGCTGCACACGGACGAGTCGGCCGGCTACCCCTGGAGCGTGGTGCGAACCTCGAACAGCGCCTGGCGCTTCGACCTGGCGCGCGACGAAAACAGTTCCAAGCCTTTTCTCAAGCTGCGCTCCTGGGTGACGAACGACGCGGCCCAGCGCATGATGCGACTCGCCGGGCAAGACCTGGACGACCTGCGAAAGCGCGCCGCGTCGCGCGACTTCCAGCCCGTGAAATTGGGCCTCACGGCCTCGATTGACCTCAAGAGCGAGTTGAAGCGCGTGAGCGCGCCGAACGTCGTGGGCGTCCTGCCGGGGCGCGACGCGAAGCTGCGCGACGAGTACGTCATCTACTCCGCGCACTGGGACCACCTGGGCATCGGCGAGCCGAACAAGCAGGGCGACCGCATCTACAACGGCGCGGTGGACAACGCCTCTGGCGTCGCGGCCGTGCTCGGCGTCGCGCAGGCGCTCTCGAAGTTGCCGGACGGTGAAAAGCCGCGCCGCTCCGCGCTCTTCCTTTTCCCGACCGCCGAGGAGCAGGGTCTTTACGGCGCGGAGTGGTACGCGACGCACCCGCTCGTGCCCTTGAACAAGACCGCGGCCGTCGTCAACCTGGATTCGATGAACATACTGGGCCGCACGAGCGACTTCGTCCCGCTCGGCGCGGAGCGTTCGAGTCTGCGCGCCGTGGTCGAGGCGGTCGCGCGCGAGCGGAGTTTGACGGTCGCGCCGGACCCGCGCCCGGAGCAGGGCTCCTTCTACCGCTCGGACCATTTCCCGTTCGCCAAGGTGGGCGTGCCTTCGATTAGTTTGAAGGAGGGGAAGGAGTTCGTCGGCCGCCCCGCCGGCTGGGGCGAGGAGCAGTTCAGGGCTTACAACACGGCCAACTATCACCAGCCCTCCGACGAGTACCGCGACACCTGGAATTTCGAGGGGATGATTCAGTCGGCCGAGATCGCGCTCGCCATCGGCCGCCGCGTCGCAGACGCCCCCGAACTGCCCCGCTTCAACCCTGACGACGAGTTCGCGAAAGCGCAGCAGGACAGAAAATAGTGATGAGTGCTGAGTGCTGAGTTAGAAACTGCTTCCTTTTACTCAGTCCCCGGCACTCATCACTTACGACTTAATATGAAAACTTTCTACGTCACGACTCCGATTTTTTACGCCAACAGCTTCCCGCACCTGGGGAGTCTCTACCCGACCATCGTCGCGGACTGCCTGCGGCGGCATTACAGGCAGCGGGGCTACGAGACTTACTTCCTGACGGGCACGGACGAACACGGCATCAACATCGAGCGCATCGCCGGGCGCAACGGGGTGACGCCGAAAGAGTACGTGGACATGATCGTGGCCCATTTTAAGAGGACGTTCAGCGAGTTCGGCCTCGACACGGAGCACGGCGGCTACGACATCTTCATGCGGACGACCGAGCCGTTCCACTACGAGGGCGTGTCGGAGCTGTGGCGGCGCGTGGCGCGCTCCGTCACGCCGAAGGGGCGCGAGGCGATTTACAAGGGCCATTACGAGGGCTGGTTCTGCGCCTCGTGCGCGGCCTACAAGTCCGAGGGGGAGTACGCGCCCGGCGAACGCCCCGGCGACCCGCCGATCTGTCTTGAGCACCTGAAGCCGCTCGACCACGTCGCCGAGGAGAGCTACTTCTTCCGCCTCTCCGACTACGCCGAAACCCTGCTCGCGCTCTACGACGCACAGCCCGAGTTCATACGCCCCGAAGCACGTCGGAACGAGGTCTTGAGCTTCGTGCGCGGAGGTCTTCAGGACTTGTCCATCAGCCGGCAGAAGACTTCCGTGAGCTGGGGCATCCCCGTGCCGGACGACCCCACGCACACCATCTACGTCTGGTTCGACGCGCTGACCAACTACATCACGGCCATAGGCTTCGGCAACGAGGAGAGGGAGCGCGCCGTCGGCTTCGAAAAATTCTGGCCCGGCGTGAATCTGGTCGGCAAAGACATCCTGCGTTTTCACGCGGTCTACTGGCCCTCGTTCCTGCTGGCGGCGGGCCTCGCGCCCCCGCAGACCGTCTTCGCGCACGGCATGTGGCTCGACCCGACGGGCCGCCGCATGTCCAAGTCGCTCGGCAACGCGATTGACCTCGGAATCCTGCTCAAGCATTTCTCGACTGACGCCGTGCGCTACTACTGCCTGCGCGAGATGGTCTTCGGCCAGGACGGCAAGTTCGGCTACGAGACGCTCATCGACCGCACGAACTCGGACCTGGCGAGCGGGCTCGGCAATCTTTCGAGCCGGACGCTGACAATGATTCACCGTTATTGTGACGGCATCGTTCCCGCCGGGCGAATCGCGGAGGAGAATTACCTGTCGGCCAAGCGCGCGGGCGTCGACACGGACGAGGGCGCGCTCGCCTCGACGCTCGAACACGCGCGCGACCAGTTCGTCCTGCTGTTCGAGGACTACGCCGTCAGCCGCGCGCTGGAGACGGCCTGGGCCATTATCGCGCGCGTGGACAAGATGATTTCGGACGCGAAGCCCTGGGAACTCGTGAAGAACGAAAGTCAGCGCGAGACGCTGAACGCAGTCCTCTACAGGGCGGCTGAGACTTTGCGCTGGCTCTCCGTGCTGCTTCACCCTGTGATGCCGGAGGCGACCGCGAGGATTTACGAGCAGTTGGGGCTCGCGGACAGTTTGGAGAAGGCCGACCCGACGAAGCTCGTCTGGGGAGGCTTGCAGGAAGGGACGCGCGTCGGGGAGGTCAAGCCGCTCTTCCCGCGCATAGACAAGGGGAAAACGATGGCCGAGATAGAGAAAGAGACGGCCGCGGAGAAAGAGACGGCCGCGCAGCCTTCGGGCGTGCACGCGACCGAGGCGGACGCCGTGGCCGGCGCTCCGACCGCGAGCGAGACGAAGCCCGCGCCGCCTATGCGGGGCGCGACCGAGGCGGACGCCGTCCCGGCGGAAGCGAGTTTCATAGAGATAGGCGACTTCGCCAAAGTCGAGATGCGCGTCGGGGAAGTCCTGACGGCCGAGCGCGTGCCGAAGTCTGACAAGCTGCTGCGCTTCACCGTCGATCTGGGCGAAGCGGAGCCGCGCCAGATTCTGGCGGGGATAGCCGAGCACTACGAGCCGGAGAAGATGGTCGGGCGCAAGGTCGTGGTCGTCGCCAACCTCAAGCCGCGCAAGCTCCGCGGCTTCGAATCACAGGGCATGATTCTCGCAGCCTCCGTCGGCGACGAGGGCCGCCCCGTCGTCGCCACCTTCACCGAAGACGTGCCCAACGGCGCGAGACTCAAGTAGCAGTAGGCAGTGGGCGGTTAAAAGAAAGACCGTTACAGTCCGCGGCGATTAGTTCCGGCACAACTGCTCTGCTGTTTCTTAACTGCCCGCTGCCTGCTGCCCACTATTTTATGTTCGTAGATTCCCACGCGCACATTGACGGCGAGGAGTACGACGCGGACCGCGACGAGGTGGTGGCGCGTGCGCGCGAGGCGGGGCTGCGCGCGATTTTGAATGTGGGGACGGGCGACCCGCACAGCGGCTCTCTGGAGCGTGCGGTTGAAGTCGCGGAAAAGTACGAAGGCGTTTACGCGGCGGTCGGCGTTCACCCGCACGACGCGAAGCTCTACGATAATGATGCCGAGCGGCGCATCCTGCGCCTGGTCGAAGAGAGTCGGCGCGTCGTCGCCTGGGGCGAGATAGGGCTCGATTACCATTACGACCACTCGCCGCGCGAGGTGCAGCGCGAGGTCTTCGCGATGCAGTTGCGGCTGGCCCGCGAGGCGGGGCTCCCCGTCGTCATACATTCGCGCGCGGCGGACGAGGACACGGTCAACGTCCTGCGTGAAGAGTGGGCGGGCAGCCCGCGAGGCGGCGTGATGCACTGTTTCGGCGGCGGGCTGCGGATGCTGGGGCAGGTGCTCGAACTAGGCTTCGTGATTTCGTTCGCGGGGAACGTCACCTTCAAGAAGGCGGAAGATTTGCGGGAGGCTGCCCGGCGCGTGCCGCTCGACCGCTTGTTCGTGGAGACGGATTGCCCGTATCTCACGCCCGTCCCGTTCCGCGGCCGGCGCAACGAGCCCGCCCGCGTCGTGGAAGTCGCGCGCTGCCTCGCGGAGCTTCACGGCACGACCGTCGAAGAGATGGGCCGCCTGACCTCCGACAACTTCGCACGCTTTTTCGGCCTGGAACTGAAGGCCCGCGGCCCCGGATTGTCATAAAAATTTGTCGGGGAACTTTCGCCGCGCCGAGATTTGATGTTATGCTCACGCGCGTGCGGCCCACGACGGCGGGCGAAACTACTTTATGGCTCAGCAAAATTCATTCGACATCGTCTCCAAAGTTGACAGGGCTGAAATCACCAACGCCATCAATCAGACCTCGAAGGAAGTCAGCCAGCGGTTCGACTTCAAGGGGAGCCGCGCGTCCGTCACGCTCGAAGAGAAGGAACTCGTCCTGGCGGCCGAAGACGAGACCAAGCTCCGCAACATGAACGACATCCTGCAACAGAAGCTCGTCCGCCGCGGCGTCCCCCTGAAGGCGCTCTCTTACGGCAAGGTCGAGCCGGCCGCAGGCTCCACCGTCCGCCAGCACGTCGAACTCCAGCAGGGCATCCCGCAGGAGAAGGCCAAAGAGATCGTCAAGTTCATCAAGGACAGCAAGGCCAAGGTGCAGGCCGCCATACAGGGCGACACGGTCCGCGTCACCGGCCGCGACCGCGACACCCTGCAAGACGTGATCACTAAACTAAAGGCCAAAGATTTCGGCATCGACATGCAGTTTACGAACTATCGAACGAACTGAAGAGCAGTTGGCGGTAGGCAGTGGGCAGTTCGCAGTTAAAACTGCTTCTTGCTGCCAACTGCCCACTGCCTACTGCCAACTGATTCTTATGCAAACATCCGGCCCCATTGCCGAAGTCGAAGAGCCGCAAGTCTCCGCGCGGCGCATCTTCAGTCTCATCGCCTCGGAGATGGCCGAGGTCGAGACGGAGTTCGAGCGGCAGGCGCAGTCGAACGTCCAGGTCATCGCCTACATCAGCGACTACCTGCGCGCGTCTGGCGGCAAGCGCGTGCGCCCGGCGCTGACCATCCTGTCGAACTACGCGGCGGGCGGCGACGGCTCATCAATCAGCTCCATACGCATGGCGGCCGTGATGGAGTTCCTGCACACGGCCACGCTCGTCCACGACGACATCATCGACAACGCCGAGACGCGCCGCAACCGCCCCTCGATTAACTCGCGCTTCGGCAACCAGACGGCCGTCCTGATGGGCGACTGGCTCTACATGTCTGCCTTCGAGACGAGCCTCGCCGAACGCTCGCTGCCCATCCTGGACATCCTGACGGCCGCGACGCGGAAGATGACCGAGGGCGAGTTGTTGCAGTTGACGCTGCTCGGGCGCACGGACATCACGGAAGAAGAGTACCTGGACATCCTCCAGCGCAAGACGGCCTATCTTTTCAGCGCGTGCTGCCAGATAGGTGCTATCCTGGGCGGGGCGGACGCGACTCGGCAGATTGCGCTCAGAGATTACGGGATGAGCCTGGGGACGGCCTTCCAACTCGTCGACGATCTTTTGGACTTTACGGCGACGGACGAAGTCCTGGGCAAGCCGGCGGGCGTTGACTTGCTCGAAGGGAAACTGACGCTGCCCCTGATCTATCTGCTCGACGGCGGGGGCGACGGCCCCGCGCGCCAGCTCGTGCAGGCGGTGATACGCGAAGGGCGCTATCACCAGGACGCGCGGCATACGCTCCTGGAGATGGTCGAGCGCGCGGGCGCACTCGAACGCGCACGCTCCGAGGCCGCGCGCTACGCAGAGGCCGCCCGCGACGCGATCAGTGTGCTGCCCGCCTCGAACTACACGGACGCCCTGCGCGCGATCCCGAGTTATATTATTGAGAGAGACAGGTAAAACTTTGCGGGATGAGCGATGAATGATGAACTAAAGACGAAGGCTTTTCATTCATCATTCATCCCGCAGAGTTCATCATTCAGATTATGGCTACAGAGAATCTGATTTCGACGCTGGAGCAGAGCCTGCGGCAGACGCGCGCGGCGCGGACGCGTCTGGCGGCGCGCCTGGCCGAGTTGGAGGCCGAGGCCGAGACCCTGCGCGCGGAGCTGGCCGAGATGGACACGCTCACGAGCCAGACGGAGGCGGCCGTCGTGCGCCTGCTCTCGTCCGTGCTGACGCCCGCGCCGCAGCCGCAGCCGGCGACGCTCCACGCGCCCTCCGACTCGGAACTCGAAGCGGCCATGCAGCGCGACGGTGTTTCGCGCAGGGGCGCTGGCTTTACGCCGCGCACGGTCATCCCGCCCCACCACATCCCGCCCGTCCACCCCGAAATCGAAGTCAAGAGCGACCGCTTCTTCGACCGCACGATCCCGCAGGCGACGACCATGATTCTCAGGGAGGCGGGCGAGCCCCTGCACGTCAACGAGATTTACAACCGCCTCGTCGAAGGCGGCTTCAATTTCACGGGACACAACCCCACCATCAGCATCGCCGTTTCGCTCAACCGCAACGGCCGCTTCCGCAAAGTAGCCCCCGGAACCTTCGACCTGGTGATGCGCGACGCGTCGTCGCAAGCCTCCTGACGAGCCAAGGGTTTTACACACATGCGCGCGATGATTCTTGCTGCCGGCTACGGGACGCGGCTCTGGCCGCTGACTGTTGACCGCACGAAGCCCGCCATCCCTTTCCTGGGCAAGCCTCTCGTCGGCTACGTGGCCGAATACCTGGGCCGCCACGGCTGCCGCGAGGTCGTCGTCAACCTGCACCACCAGCCGGACTCCGTGCGCGCCGCCCTCGGCGACGGCACCCGCTTCGGCGTCCGCCTCGACTACGTCGAAGAAGAAATCATCCTGGGCACGAGCGGCGCGCTCGACAACGCGCGGCACCTGCTCGAAGGCGGCACCTTCTTCGTCGTCAACGGCAAGATCGCGACCGACATCGACCTCACGCGGGCGCTCGAAACGCACCGCGAGACCGGCGCGCTCGCCACGCTCGTCCTGCTGCCGAACGAGCGGCGCGAGCGCTTCAGCGTGGTCGAAACGCGCGGCCCTTTGGTCACGGGTTTCGGCGGGATGCCCGCGCCGGGCGGCGACCGCGGCGACGCGCCGCTGATGTTCACGGGGATTCAGGTTCTTGAGCCGCGCATCTTCGACTACATCCCGCGCGGCCGTTTCTCGCACTCGACCACGGACGTTTACCCGCAGGCCATCGCGCGCGGCGAGCGCGTCGTCGCGCACGTCGCCGAGGGGCGCTGGTACGAGCTCTCGACCATCCCGCGCTACCTGGACATCAGCCTCGCGCTCATGAAAGACGAGGGGCGCGACGTGGAGGCGGGCGAGAATTGTGCCATTCACGCGGGCGCGACGGTGCGCGACTCCGTGCTCTGGGACGGTGTAACTGTCGAAGAGGGGGCGCGCGTCGGCCGCGCCGTTTTGGGCGACGGCGTGCGCGTCCGCGCGGGCGAGGTGTTGGAGAACGCGGCCGTGGTTCGCGCCGACCTGGTGCGCGGCGAGGAGCCGCCGCCGAAGGCGCTCAAAGGCGAGTTTCGTGGGGAAAACTTTGTCGTCCCGTTGTCTGGGTGATACAATCCCCGCTACTCTTTAGTACAAGGAAAACGCCGGGAAAAGCCGGGCCTCTTTGGCGTTCGGCTCCGTTTTGTGAAAATCCCCTGGGCGCTTCTCTTCAGTTAATGAGCCAATCTCCTACGGCCACAACGAGCGGCTTCGACACACCGGCGCGCGAGCGGCTGCTGCGCTTCCTCGCGGCGCGCGGCGGGGCGAAGGACGGCGACGTGCTGGCGCTCACGCCCGACGCCTCCACGCGCGAGTATTTCCGCTTCCCCTGGAAGAAAAAGACGGCGGTCGCGGCCGTCTACCCGGAGCCGTTCGACCCGAACTTTCACCCGTACCTGGACGTGACGCGCCTCTTCCTCGCAGCGAAATTGCCTGTGCCGGAAATCTACGAGGTGGAGGCCGCGCAGGGCATCATCGTGCAGGAGGACTTGGGCGACCGCCAGTTGCGGCTGGTCTACGAGTCGTCCTCGGAAGAAGAGGTGGAGGCGTACAAGGAGCAGGCCATCACGCTCATCGCGCACATACAGGCGGCCACGCCGCTCGCGGTCGAGCGCAAGTCAATCGCGGGCCGACTGGCCTTCGACGAGGCGAAGCTCGCCTGGGAGCTGGGCTTCTTCTTCGAACACTACTTCGGGAGCCTGCGCCGGGAGAGGCTCTCGCACGGCGAGGCGGCCGAGCTGAAGGCGGAGATGAACGACGTGGCGGCGGAACTCTCGGCGCGGCCGCGCGTTTTGTGCCACAGGGACTTCCACCCGTCGAACCTGATGGTGGACAGGAAGGGCAGGCTGCGCATAGTTGACCACCAGGACGCGCGCATGGGGCCGGCGAGCTACGACCTCGTGTCGCTGCTTCTGGACCGCCTGAGCGCGCCGCCGTCACTGGCGGAAGTCCGCGCGCACCGCCTCTTCCTGATTGACGAGCGGCGGCGGCACGGCCTGGACGCGCTCGACCCGGACGACTTCGCGCGCGAGTTCCGCCTGATGACCGTCCAGCGCGGCCTCAAGGCCGTCGGCACGTTCTCGTACCAGACGGCCGTCTGCGGCCGCGCGCAAACTTACGCCCGGTTCATCAAGCCCACTTTTCAGATAGTGCTCCAGGCGGCCGAGTGGCTCGACCGTTTCCCGGCGCTGAAAAAGGCGATTACGGAAAGACTAAATAACAGCGATGAGTACTGAGGACTGAGGACTGAGCAAAAGCGAGTCCTTACCCAGTCCCCAGTACTCAGCACTCAGTACTTTTTCTTATGCAGACATACATCAACCAATTGTCCGAGCACGTCGGCCGGGAGGTCACGCTCCAGGGGTGGCTTTACAATCTGCGTTCGAGCGGGAAGCTGCTGTTCCCGCAGTTGAGGGACGGGACGGGGATCGTGCAGGGCGTGGTCTTCAAGAAGGCCGTGCCGGAGGAGACGTGGGAGGCGCTCAAAAACTTGGGCCAGGAGTCCGCGCTCGTGATCCGCGGGACCGTGCGCGCCGACGAGCGCGCGCCGGGCGGGTACGAGATCGACGTGACTGGGGCCGAGGTCGTCAGTACCGCGCACGACTACCCGATTACGCCCAAAGAGCACGGGACGGAATTTTTGATGGATCACCGCCACCTGTGGCTGCGGTCGCGCCGCCAGCACGCGATCTTGAAAGTGCGCCACACGGTCGTCAAGGCGGTGCGCGACTTCCTGGACTCGGACGGGTTCACGCTGATGGACGCGCCCATCTTCACGCCGGCCGCGTGCGAGGGGACGACGACGCTCTTCGAGGTCGACTACTTCGGCGGCGAGAAGGCTTACCTGACGCAGTCCGGCCAGCTCTACAACGAGGCGACGGCCGCGGCCTTCGGCAAGGTCTACTGCTTCGGCCCCACGTTCCGCGCCGAAAAGTCCAAGACGCGCCGCCACCTGACGGAGTTCTGGATGGTCGAGCCCGAGATGGCTTACAGTACGCTCGACGACGTGATGTCGCTCGCCGAGCGCTTCCTCTCCTCCATAGCGTCGCGCGTGCTCGCGGACCGCGCCGAGGAGTTGAAGCTGCTCGAACGCGACGCGTCAAGGCTGGAGGCAATCGTGCCGCCGTTCCCGCGTCTGCACTACGACGACGCCGTCAAGATGTTGCACGAGGGCTTCGAGCGCGGCGACCTGCCCTCGCGCTTCGAGTGGGGCGGCGACTTCGGCGCGCCCGACGAGACTTACATCTCGGGCAAGTTCGACAAGCCCGTCATGGTTCACCACTACCCGGCGGCGGTCAAAGCCTTCTACATGGCGCGCGACCCCGAAAGGCCGGAGTTGGCGCTCGGCGTCGACGTGCTCGCGCCCGAGGGTTACGGCGAAGTCATCGGGGGCGGCGAGCGCGCGACCTCTTTGGAGTTCTTGCAGGGCCAGATCGCCGAGCACCAGTTGCCGCAGGAGGCTTTCGAGTGGTATCTGGACTTGCGCCGCTACGGCTCGGTCCCGCACGCGGGCTTCGGCATGGGCATCGAGCGCTGCACGGCCTGGATGTGCGGCATCGAGCACATCCGCGAGACGATTCCGTTCCCGCGGATGCTCTACCGCTTAAAGCCGTGAATCGTGAATTGTAAATCGTGAATGGAAGAGAACGATTTTACGATTTACGATTCACGACTCACGACTCACGACTCTTATGACTGACACTCACGAACGCATCGTCACCATCTTCGGCGGGTCGCGCTGCACCGAGGCGGACCCGGAGTACGCGCAGGCGCACCGGGTCGGCGAGTTGCTGGCCGAGGCCGGCTACGTGATTTGCACGGGCGGATACCTGGGCGTCATGGAGGCCGCGAGCCGCGGGGCGCGCGAGCGCGGCGGGCGCGTGCTCGGCATCGTGATGAATCAGTTCAAGGCCGAGCCCAACCGCTACCTGACGGACAAGGTGGCGACGGCGCACTTTTACGAACGCCTGCAACACCTCATCACGCGCTCGGTCGGCTTCATCGCTTTGCGCGGCGGGATGGGCACCGTGACGGAAGTCTCGCTCGTCTGGAACAAGGTGCAGACGCGCGTCATCGAGCCGCGCCCGCTCGTGCTCCTGGGCGATTGCTGGCCGCCGGTCGTGGAAGCCTGGCGGCGGCACCTGGTCGTCAGCGAACGGGACGTGAGCGCGCTCGACTTCGCGGAGACGCCGGAGCAGGCCGTTTCCACCATCATCGAAAAGGCAAAAGGAGTCTTACTATGACCTGTCCACAGTGCGGCGCGCAGGCCGCGCCGGGCGTGAAGTTTTGCAGTACGTGCGGCTCAAGCTTGAACGCCTTCTCGCCGCCGCCTCCGCCCCCGCCGCCGAATTATCAGCCGGGAGGCTACAGTGTGGGCGCGCCGCCGCAACCCCCGCAGCCGCCGCAAGCACCGGGCTACCCGCCCCCGCCGCCTCAGCCTGCTTACCCCCCGCCGCAAGCGGCTTACCCGCCGCCCCCGCCGGGCTATCCGGGCGCGGGCGCGCAGCCCTACGGCTACCCGCCGCAGCAGCAACAGCAGGGCCGCGGGATTCACCTGGACGCGGACGCGAGCGGGCAGGGGCTCGGCTTCACTTACGAGATTCAGCACCAGCCCTCTTTCTCGCTCGCCGTCGTGCAGCTACAGCCCGAGCAGTCCATACTGGCCGAGGCCGGGGCGATGGTCTCGATGTCCGCCAACGTGGAGTTGCAGTCGGAGATGAAGGGCGGGTTCTTCGGCGCGCTCAAGCGCGCGGCCGGCGGCGAGTCCGCGTTCGTCTCGACGTTCACGGCGCGCAACGGCCCCGGCGAGGTCTGCTTCGCGCCCGGCTCGCCCGGCGACATCGCGGCGCTCGAACTCAGTAACCAATCCTTCTTCGTGCAGTCGAGCTCTTACCTCGCGGGCGACGCGGGGCTGACGGTGGACACGCGCTGGGGCGGCGCGAAGAACTTCTTCGGCGGCGAAGGGTTGTTCGTCATGCAGGTGAGCGGGACGGGGCTGCTGCTGCTCTCCTCGTTCGGCGCGATTCACCGTAAGAAGTTGGGGCCGGGCGAGCGCTACGTGGTGGACACGGGCCACCTGGTCGCGTGGGAGGGGACGACGCAGTACACGCTGCGCAAGGCGGCCGCCGGCTTCTGGCGCAGCATGATGAGCGGCGAGGGCATCGTCTCCGAGTTCGTCGGCCCCGGCGAAATCCTGATCCAGACGCGCAACCTCGAAGCCTTCGCGGGCCTGATGAAGCCCTTCTTCCCGACGCAGTCGAGCTGAGAAGGCGGGTGATTTCAAAGGTCAAATTTGAAATCTGAGATTAGTTTTATGAGTGAAGTCTTAACATCGCAGAAGTCGCAGGCTCTCCCCTCTGACCGGCCCGGCGTGGGGCGGCGCGTGAGCATTCTGGGCGTCCCGCTCGGCTTCGGCTCAAGCCTCGCGGGCGTGGACATAGGGCCCGCGGCGCTCAGGGTGGCGCGGCTCAACCAGCGCATCGCGCAGCTAGGCTACGAGGTGCGCGACCTCGGCGACATGAGGATCGTGCGCCCGCAAGGTCCGCCCGACCCGGCGGAGAAGGTGAAGTACCTGGCGGAGATCAGCGCCGCGTGCGAGGAATTGGCGCGGGAGGTGCGGAACATTCTGGACGGCGGCGAACTCCCGCTCGTCCTCGGCGGCGACCATTCGATAGCCGTCGGCTCCATCTCCGGCGCGGCCTCCTTCTACCGCGAGCGCAGCCAGACGCTCGGCCTCATCTGGTTCGACGCGCACGCGGACATGAACACGCCCGACACTTCTCCGTCCGGCAACATCCACGGGATGCCGCTCTCGGCGCTCCTCGGCTTCGGCGCGCCCGAGTTGACGCACGTCGCGGGCTTCGCGCCGAAACTCGACCCCGCATTGTGCGCGCACCTCGGCGCGCGCGACTTAGACCAGGGGGAGCGCGAGCTGATACGCCAACTCGGGCTGCGCTTCTTCACCATGCGCGAGATTGACGAGCGGGGCATCGGCGCGTGCATGGACGAGGCCATCTCCATCGTCTCGCGTGCGACGGCCGGCTACAGCGTGACGTTCGACGTGGACGCGCTCGACCCGGGCGACGCGCCCGGCTCGGGCACGCTCGTGCGCGGCGGTCTGACCTACCGCGAGTCGCACCTCGCGATGGAGAAGATCGCGGAGGCGGGCGGGATGCGCACGCTCGAAATCGTGGAGATCAACACCGCGCTCGACAGCAACAACCGGACGGCCGAGCTCGGCGTCGAGCTCATCCTGTCGGCGTTAGGAAAAACCATTCTTTAGAGTGCTGAGTACTGAGCGCTGAGTGCCGAGTAAAAGAAAGCAGGTCTTTACTCAGCCCTCAGTCCTCAGCACTCATCACTTCTTTCCAGGAGCTTGATTTGGCGAAGAAGTTGAGGGTCGGGGTTGTCTTCGGGGGGCGTTCGGGGGAGCACGAGGTCTCTGTGCGCTCGGCGCGGGCGGTGATTGACGGGCTGGACGCGCGCAGGTACGAGGTCGTGCCGATTGCGATAACGAAGGAAGGGAAGTGGCTCTCGCCGGCGCACGCAGTCCGCCTGCTGCCGCAGGAGACCAGGAGGCTCGTGGCCGAGGAGGTGGCTGCGGAAGAGCGCCAGCCGTCGGCTCTCATCGGCGACCCCTCTTCGAACGGCCTCGTCGCGCACGACGCGGGCGAGGCGACGCCGCTCGACGTGGTCTTCCCCGTGCTGCACGGGACGTTCGGCGAGGACGGCACGATTCAGGGCTGGCTGGAGATGGTCGGGATGCCTTACGTCGGCTGCGGCGTGCTGGCCTCCTCCTGTGGGATGGACAAGGTGGCTATGAAGTCGCTCTTCAAGGACGCGGGGCTCCCCGTCTGCGGCTACACCTGGTTCCTGCGTAAAGCTTGGGACGAAGACCGCGGGGCCGTCCTGCGCCGCGTCGCGCGCGAGATAGGCTTCCCGTTGTTCGTCAAGCCCGCGAACCTGGGCTCAAGCGTCGGCATCTCGAAGGCCACCGACAAGGCTTCCCTGGAGCGGGCCGTGGAGTTGGCCGCGCGCTACGACCGGAAGATCATCGTCGAGGAGGGGCTCGACGCGCGCGAGATAGAGTGCGCCGTCATCGGCAACGAGAAGCCTGAGGCGAGCCTGCCCGGCGAGTACATCGTGAAAGACCCGGCCGCGGCCTTCCTGGATTACACGGAGAAATATTCCGGCACGGGGCACGTCGAGTTCGTGGTCCCGGCCCCGCTCCCTAAGTCGGTGACGGAGCGCGTGCGCCGCCTCGCGGTGCGGGCCTTCCAGTCGCTCGACTGCTCCGGCCTCGCGCGCGTGGACTTCTTCCTGCGCCGCGACACGCGCGAGCTGCTCGTCAACGAGCTGAACACCATTCCGGGTCTGACGGACGTTTCCGGCTTCCCGAAGATGTGGGAGGCTTCGGGAGTCCCTTTCCCGCGCGTCCTGGACCGCCTGATTGAACTCGCCCTCGACCGCCACCGCGAGAAGGCTCGCAACGAGACGAGCCTCTGAAACGCGCGGCGCGCCCTGAGAGCAATTTTCAGAGGGACGTGAGGCGTGCGATAAAATCGTAGGGGCCGGGCTCGTCCCTGCCCGCTAAGTTTCGCAGCCGAGCGGGCAGGGACGGACCCTGCCCCTACAGATATGCAGAGCCTTCTTTCAGCCTTTGGGGGCGCGGTAGCCTTTGCGCGTTCGCGTGGTCAGTTCCGCGCGGGCAGGCTTGACATCGATCTCGCGCCAGCGGCCGTCGCGCGCGCGGTTCGTGGGCCTGTAGGCGAGCGTGTACTGGTTGCCGAGTTCTTCGATGATGCTTTCGAAGGCTTCGCGCAACTCCTGCCCGCCGGGCGTCTTGATGTAGCGGCCGCCGCTCTTGCCCGCGAAGTTGCGCAGGATGCCTGAGGCTTGCGCGCGCGCCTCCGGGCGGGCGTTGGTGGGCGTCATGTCCACCGTGTAAATCGTTACGCCCGCGTCCGCGGCCGCGGCCAGCGCCTTGTCCATCGAGGCGCTGCTCTTCGTGTCGTAGCCGTCGGAGAGCACGACGATGGCGCGCCGCTTCTCGGGGCGGCGCGAGAGGTCTGCGGCCGCGCGCATGACGGCGTCGTTGAGCACGGTCATGCCCTTGGCGCGCATCCCGAAGGCGAGCGGGGCCAGGTCGCGGCTCGGCGAGTAGTCCTGTAGCTGCTCGATCTCCGAGTCGAAGCGGTAGACGGCGGCCACGTCCTCTTCGCGCAGCCCGTCCAGAAAACGTATCGCGGCCGCGCGCGCCATCGAGACGCGCGTCTCCATGCTGCCCGAAAAGTCCAGGAGCACGGCCGCCGCGAACGGCGTCTCCTCCGCGCCGAAACTCGCAATCGTCTGCTCGCGCCCGTCCTCCGTCAGCTTGAAGTCCGCGCGCTTGAGGCCCCGCACGTACTTGCCCGCGCCGTCCGTCACCGTGACGTTGACGACGACTAAATCAGTGTTGACGCGCACCACGTCGCCGTCGTCGTCGCCCTCCTGCGCGCGCGCGGGGGCGAACAGGACGAGCGCGGCGAGCAGCGAGGCGAGCCAGTAAAGCGAAGGTCTGCGGAGTGTGTGCCCGTGGGCCGACATCATCTCTCTCTTCGGGGAAGTGGTTCAGCGCGCTAAGCCGCGCACGTAGCGAATGATTTCGAGCAGTTCGTTGGACTGTTCTATGACGGAGGCGGAGATGACCTGGCGCGGCGTCTTCTCGACCACCTTGCGCACCTTGTCGGTAAGCTCCGCGATGCGCGAGAGCGCGGGCTCTATCTGCGACGGCACGTTCTCAATGGTCACGTCGCCGCCGGAGCCGCCGGCCTCGCTGCGAATCTTGCGCGTGAGTTTCTCCAGGCGCTCCAGCTTCTTCTGCTCGGTGCGCCCGAACGCCTTGTTGTGCAGGTAGGCATCGCGGATTTCCGTGCTCAACTGCGCGGCCTCGCGCGCGCGATCTATGTTCTCCCTGTAGTCCTTCTCGGCGGCCTCTATGTCCTGGCGCGCCATCATCTCTTCTTCGGGCATCCCAATCATGACCTTCGACCGGTTGCGGCGGCGGCTCTCGGAGCCCTTGTCCGCGCCCATCGTGTCGCTGGGGTTGTCTGTGAGCGGCCTGGGCTGCTGCGCGCGGGCCGCGCCGGCCGCGCAGGCCACGAGGGCCGCGAAAAGGAGTGTGCGTAGAAGGACTGGCATCAAGTTCATCTTAGGAAGCGTCGTTCGGGCAAAATTCCGGGTCGTCGAAAACGCCCGAATTGTAACGGAAACTTTCCGAGGGCGGCAAGCTTGTCGCCGGAACACTGCTGGGACGATTCCGCACGCGACATTGGTTGCCCTTCCGAATGCTGAATGCGGATTTCGGAATGCGGATTTAAGAGAAGCGTCGCACCCTTTCTTTGCGCCTTTGCGTGAATTAACCTCACGCAAAGGCGCAAAGGTGTTGAGTCGCTCCGGCTGTTGAGTGATTTCTCTTAAATCCGCATTCCGCCATCGGCTCAGGGAATCTTCGAAGGGTTGTCCGGGGTGTTGATGAACTCCTCGCCCTGTTTGGAAGGGGCGGGCCGGTTGACGATGATGGTCCTGTGTTCGGGCGCGCGCTCCGCGGGCCGCTGTGCGCCCGGCGCGGCTTTGAAGCCTATCTCGTCCGAGGCGGTCTTGATGCGCAGCAGCTTGAAGCTGCGGTAGTCGCCCGTCAGCGTGAGCGAGTAGCGGCCCTTCTGGTCCGGGGCCAACTCCTTCGGCTCCACGTTCAGGGAGCGCACCTCCGTGCCCGCGTCCTTGCGGTGGCTCAACTCTATCTCGACCGACAGGTTCGTCAAACTCTCGCCAGAGATGTTGTGGACCGTGCCGCCGATGATCGCCTCGGAGCCCTTGCGGACGGCCTCGTCCATGTAGATTTGCACCTTGGCGGGCAGGGCAGGCTTGGCCTGTTTCGCCTGCGCCTGCGGCTGGGCGACGCCGACGCTCTCCTCGTGGCGCTTGCGCCACACCAGGAAGCCCACGAGCAGCGTGGCCGTGACCGCGACTGCCAGGATGATGGAGACGATTTTGATGATGGGGGAGCGGTCCCGCTTAATCTCGGAGCCGTCAGTCTCCGCGAAGTTATTGCCTGTGTCGTCTGGAGTAATCATAAAAAAAGTCCTTGCAGACGTTGAGGTGTACGGTGAGGCGCGGGGAGACGAACTTTGATTTCAAAGGCTCACGGTTGGGGAGAGACGTGTTCTCACGGCTCGGTCGCGGGCAGTCGGCCCGGCGGCGGCGCGCCGGTCAAGTCTTCCACGAGCTTGCTCAGGAACTCTTCCTCGGCCACGCCCGTGCTCCTGAGCGTCACCCACTCCGCGCCGGAAGCGCCGTCGCTGCGGCCCTCGACTTTGACGTTGACCGCGACGTTGGTGTTGTTGCCGTCAATCGGCTGCACCTCGACGATCAGCGTGTAGCGGCCGCGCGTCCACCCGCGCGACTGCGCCTCGGTGAGTTCCGCGTAACGGCCGATCTCCGAGGTGGCGACGACCGCGCCCTTGGCGAAGGTGTAGGGCTGGCTGATCAGGATTCCCTCGTCGGGCTTGGAGGCCGCCGTGTCCATGACGAGCTTGCGGTCGCGGATGGCGTTTTCGATGGCCTGGATGACGGCGTCGCGGCGGACGGCGAAGCGGTAAGGGTTGGGGACGGGCGGCGGCGTGGGCGTGCGGCCCTTGCCGAAGTCGATCCCGCGCCCCGCGCCGTTGTCCTGCTTCGTGCCGTTGTCGGCCGGGGTGCGGTTGTTGCCGGAGTCGCGCACGCGCTCATTCTGAGAGTCGACGCCCTTCTCCTGCTGGGCGAGCGCGCCCGCTGAAGCGAGGGCCAGAACGAAAATGATGCCGATGATTCTTTTCACTTCTTGCCGCCTTTGTTTACTGCCCGCAACCCTACGGAAAAACGCTTCGCCTCGAAGCCTGAGAGACGCTTCGGAGCATAAATCAACCAACCGTCAAAAGCAATGCGGAATGCCGAATGATGAATGATGAATTAAAAAGGAAACGCCTTTTCATTCCGCATTCCGCGTTCATCATTGCGTCCTCGTCGCGGCCTCGCGGGCGTCGCGCTGGCGCTCCCACTCGCGCAGGGCCTGCACGCCGCGCTCGAAGTCGGCCGCGTTGTTGTAAAAATTGTGCGCCCCGTCGTCGCGCGCCGGCTCGCGGACGTAATAAAGGTAGTCCGTCTCGGCCGGGTTGAGCGCGGCCTGTAGAGAACTCAGGCTCGGCGACGCTATCGGCCCCGGCGGCAGCCCCGCGTTGAGGCGCGTGTTGTACGGCGACTGGCGGTCGAGGTCGCTCCTGTAAACCTTCCCGTCGTTCTTCCACTTCCCGGCGAGCTTCGAGGCGTAGATGACGGACGAGTCTATGCCGAGTGCCATCTGTTTCTTCAGGCGGTTGTAGATGACGGAGGCGATGACGGGTCGCTCTTCGGGGAGCTTCGCCTCGGTCTCTATCAGCGAGGCGACGGTCACGACCTGGCGGGGCGTGAAGCCCAGCCTGCGCGCCGCGTCCGTCCACTCGGGCTTCCACTGCTGGCGGAAGCGCTTGACCATCCCGGCGACCATGCTGTTCGGCGTCGCGTCCGGCGGGAAGTTGTACGTGTCCGGGTAGAGGTAGCCTTCGAGGTTGCGCGCCTCCGGGTCCAGGTCGCGGATTGCTTCCGTCTCGTTCATCAGGGTCATGGCCTGCTCCGCGCTCTCCAACTTCAACTCGGGGACGCGCGCCATCGCCGCCGCGATCTCGAAACGCGACCAGCCCTCTATGACCGTGAACCGGCTCAGGCGCTCCTCGCCCTCCTCCAGCTTCTTCAAAACGCCGAGCGGCGAGATGGGCGAGGGGAAGCGGTACTCGCCAGCCTTGAGGCGCGAGCCCGCCCCCGTCAGCTTCATGTAGGCCAGGAGCGGCCACTCGCGGCTGAGGATGCCTTCGGCCGCGAGCTTGTGCACGATCTGCGACGGCGTGAGCCCGCGCGGAATCTCTATGTACGTGTCGGCCTTGCTGTGCGCGACCGGCGAGTTCAGCTCGCGGTACGTCCAGAAAAGAAAGCCGCCGGCGGCGACCAGGAAGACGAGCAGGCCCAGCCCGAGGAATTTAACTTTACGTTTCATCAAGCCGTTATTAGAGCAGACTGGCGACGCGCTATCAACTCAATGCAGACTATTGACATTCACCTCCGACGGGAATATCGTGCGCCCGTCCTTGTCCTCGCGCATCCGCTGACGAGCGCCCGAACCCCGGCCCCCGTTAGCCTCACCTAACCGCCGATAGGAATGTGCGTCTAACCCGTAAACAGTACGGCCGGCTATTGACTTCAGGCACTCGCGACAAAACACGGGGCGGCCGACTTTAGCTAATAGCGTCCGAGCGTCGCAAGCAAGTTTTGGAGGATTCCTCATGAGTGACGACCTTAACAAAGTAGTCGAGCTTAGTGGCGATGAAAGAGACTCGGTGGTGCACAAAAAAGCCGCCTGCCCGTTTATCGGCAGCGCCGTGGCCCAGGGCCAACTCCCCGTGCGAAACAGCGCGCGCGACCCGCTCGCCAGTATCGAGGACGTGAGAAGATTGGGCAACACAGGCGGCGGCGACCTCGGAGACTTTCTCGTCTTGTTCGCGAGGGGCAATCACGCGCTCATGCGGGGCGACTCCGGGAGGCTGGACAAGCACCTTCCGGGCGACCTATTCTCACTGGATTTCCCGGGCTCACAGGGTTCCCACACCGGTCACAGCTTCATTCTTCAGGACGACCCGGAGGTGTTGGATTCGGGCCGTCTGAGCGAAGATAATTTCGCGAGGCTGACGAGGCGGGCGAAGGATGGTTTGATCACGCGCTCAGAAGTCGGACGCTTCATCGCGGAAAACCTGATCAGGGACCCGAAGTCCAAGGTGACAGGGATAAACACGACCAAGCTGTTAATCCGGGACGTGGGCGACCTCCTGGAAACCTTGGGCTCGGTGTTACTGGGGAAAATCACCGGCTCCCACGACGACGCGGCCCTCCGAGAGGTGCAGGAGAAGTTCACCAGGCTGGCGGGGGAGAATAATCTCGTCGGCTCCGCGGGCGAGTTCGGCCTGCTCTTCGCCTTCCTCGTCAACAAACCTGACGCCAGGGAAGTGAAGAACGAGCCGGCGCTGGCCGTCGAGGACCTGAGGGCCATGTTCGTGGACAAGCGCCTCCCGGCCGGGTGGGAGACGTGGAAGAAAAGCTGGAAAGACTGGGTGGAGAACACCGCCGGTCTGGTAAAGAGCGCGGCGAAGGAGTACCACGCTCTCAAGAAGAATCAGTGATTCGCCATATACGAGCCACCCAGGTATGTTTGGCGGTCGCCGCCGCGGCGTTCCTGATCGTCGGCGTCGGCCACCTCGTCGCGCCGCTGAAGATGGTCGAGCCGGTGGACATACAACTGCGGGGCGTCAACGCACTCAACGAGATTCGTGCCAATTACGGGGGGATGCACTTCCTGATGGGCGTCTTCTTCCTGGCGGGTGCCTTTCTGTCGAAGTTGAGATGGGCGGCGCTCGTCGCCCTGGCCGTCTTTACGAGCGGTCTGGTCCTGGGGCGCGTGGCGAGCGTGGCCGTTGATGGGACGCCGGGCACGTTCGTCTGGATGTTGCTCGCCGGGGAACTCGTCATCGCCGCGGCGGCCTGGTTCCTGTTGTGGCGCGGCGGTCGTGATTAGGATGCAAGTTCCGCACGGAGGAAACGATGGAAACTGTTAAGGACGCGAGTCACCTCTACGAAGTCGAGCGCAGGGCGCTTCACGCCGAGCGGCCCGGCTTCCGCATCAGCGAGCTACAGATTTCGCCTACCCAGCGGGTGCCCTGGCACTACCACAATAATATCCGGGACACGTTTTACGTGATCGAGGGGCACCTCAGGCTCTTCATGCGCGAGCCGGCGGAGGAGGTGCGACTCGGCCCCGGCGACACATATCCCGTCCCGCCGCGCCGCCCGCACATGGTAGCCAACGGCGGGGAGAGTTCGGCGACGTTCCTCGTGCTTCAAGGCATAGGCGAGTACGATTACGTCCCGCTCGGGTAGTTATTGGTCCGGCGGCTCGGCGGACGCTAAATTACTCTAATCAAGGCCCTGCGGCCGGCAACCGCCGGCGGCCTCAACGCATCTCAGGTCTCCCCCGACGGCCGGCTTACAAATCATTCCCGATGTATTTTTTAACCGCGGGCGCGCACTGTTAGGCCCGGTAAGAGGTGACCTGGGGGGTAGTCCTCACAAATCTCTATTTCCCATAAAAATATATTCCGCTTTCGGGTGACGGAGTCGCCGCCTTCGGTGACGTGCGTCGCAGCGGAAAAAGAACGAACAAGCTCAGGAGAGATCAGAAAATGCCTCGCGTTCCCCTTGCAACGTACCGTACTTATCTGCCGGTTTCGGCTTTAATCGTGGCGGCCCTGTCGGCCCTGTTTTTTCTGCCCCTTAATCATTCGAGCAAACACCTACAGTCAATCGCGGACCCCGCGCCCGAGAGTTCCGCGCCCGGCTCGTCGCACGCCGCGGATATCGGCGAGGCTTACGGCAAACTCCCGCTCAGCTTCGTGGAGAACGTGGGCCAGGCGGACGCGGGCGTCAAATTTTCGGCGCGCGGCCCAGGCTACGGACTCTTCCTGACGCCGACGGAGGCCGTCCTCGCGCTCTCCAGGCCCGCCGAGAAAAACGCGGAGCGCGCGGTCGTCAGAATGAAACTCGTCGGGGCTAACGATGCCCCGCGTGTCTCCGGCCGCGAAGAGCTCGCGGGCAAGAACAACTACTTCATCGGGAACGACCCCGCGAAGTGGCGCACCGCCGTGCCGACTTACGCCAGGGTCGAGTACCAGGGCGTTTACCCCGGCATCGACCTCGTCTACTACGGCAACCAGCGCCAACTCGAATACGACTTTGTCCTCGCGCCCGGCGCGGACCCGCACACCATCGCGCTCGGCTTCGAGGGCGCGGACAAGTTAGAAGTAGACGCCGCGGGCGAGCTGGTGCTGCACACGTCTGGCGGCGAGGTCCGCCAGCGCAGGCCCTTCGCCTACCAGGAGACGGACGGCGAGCGCCGCGAGGTCGCGGCCAACTACGTCCTCAAGGGCGGCCGCGAGGTCGCTTTCGAGGTGGGGGACTACGACCCCGCGCGCCCGCTGGTGATTGACCCCGTGCTGGTCTATTCGACATACCTCGGCGGAATCAACAGCGACAGCGGCTACGGCATCGCCGTCAACGCCGCCGGCCAGGCTTTCGTCACGGGCTCGACCGCCTCGGACAATTTCCCCGTCTCTGCGGCCACGGAGCAAACGAAGCGCGCCCCTTACCCCGGACGCGCGGGCGCGCTCTACAGCGACGCCTTCGTCACCAAGCTCAACGCGGCCGGGACGGCCGCCGTCTATTCGACCTTCCTCGGCGGCGGGATAGGCGGCGAGACGGGCAAGGGAATAGCCGTTGACTCGCTCGGCAACGCCTACGTTACGGGCGTGACGGGCGGCGGCGGCGTGACCACGAAGGGCACCAACGACTTCCCGCTGGTCAACGCCTCGCAGACCACCTTCGGCGGCACGGACGACGCCTTCGTCGTCAAACTCAACCCGACCGGCTCGGCCATCCTCTTCTCGACTTACCTCGGCGGCAACAGCACCGACTCGGCCGAGAGGATCGCCGTCAACGCCGCGACCGGCGAGTCTTACGTGACGGGGGGCGCGAGCTCCGGGAACTTCCCGACGACGCCCGGCGCCTACAGGCCGGCGACCGGCTGCGTCAGCACCAACTGTTTTTACGAGCCGACCTACGCCTTCGTGGCGAAGTTCGGCGCGGCCGGCGCGGTCGATTGGTCCACGCTCGTCGGCCCCGGCACGGCCACCGACATCGCGATTGACGCGGCCGGCAACAGCTACATCACGGGCGGCGCGACCAACACCGTCGTGGGCGGGGTGCCCACCTCTCTCTACCCCGTGACGCCCGGCGCTCACCAGACGGCCAACGGCGGCGCGGACTCCTTCGTCACCAAATTGAACCCGCTCGGGAGCGCGCTCGTCTACTCGACCTTCCTCGGCGGCGGCCCGCAGTCCGACCGCGCCTACGGCATCGCGGTTGACCCGTCCGGCAACGCCTACGTCACGGGGCAGACGCAGAACGCTGCCTTCCCCGTCACGCCCGGCGCTTTCGACGTGACCTACAACGGCGGCGAGGACGCCTTCGTCGCCAAGTTCAGCGCGGACGGCTCCGACGTGCTCTACGCCACCTTCCTCGGCGGCGCGGCGCAGGACGTGGCGCGCGCCATCGCGCTCGACAAGGCCCTCAACGTCTACGTCACGGGCCAGACCAAGTCCGCCAACTTCCCCGTCAAGAATTCCATCCAGCCGAAAACAACCGGCGCGGAAGTCTTCCTGACCAAGCTGAACACGGCGGGCAACGCGCTCGTCTTCTCAACCTACCTCGGCACGGGCGACGGCCGCGACGTGGTCTATTCCGAGGCTTACGGTGCATACCTGACCGGGCAGGCGGTGCAGATTCCCGTGACGGCCGGCGCGTTGCAGACTAGGGAAAACACTGGCACAGAATCCAACTACTACGACGCCTTCGTCATGCGCGTCCGCTCCACGAACGAGACGGCCGCCGTCTACAGCGTCGGCGGCAAGATAATCGACGCGACCAACTTCGGCTCCGCCTCTCCCGGCCTCGTGACCGTGACGCTGAGCGGCGCGCAGAACCGGACGACCTACCTGACGCCGACGAACACTTACTCTTTCGGCGCGCTGCCGCCCGGCAATTACACCGTCACCGCGTCCAAGCCCGGCTTCAAACTCACGCCCGCGAGCCAGACCTTCACGAGCCTCGCGGCGAACCAGGTCGCGGACTTCACGGTCCTGCCGAACAGCGAGCCGACCGTGACCCTCACCGGCCCGGCCCAGAGCGCGACCTACACGGCCCCGGCCACCATCACCGTCACGGCCACGGCCGCCGACGCGGACGGCACCGTCAAAGAGGTGCAGTTCTACGCCAACACGCTACAGGGCACGACCGTCGTCATCGGGACCGACACGACCGCGCCCTACTCCGTCACCTGGACGAACGTGGCGGGCGGCTCATACGTCATCGGCGCGATTGTCAAAGACGACCTGGGCGCGGAGGGCCAGTCCGAGGGAGTCGCCGTCTCCGTCGCCAGCACGGTCCCGGCGACCGTCGCCCTGACCAGCCCCGCCAGCGGCTCAACCTACAAGACGGGCGACTACGTCAAGCTCGCGGCGAACGTCACGGGCGGCGGCGCGGCGGCCATAGACTACGTGGACTTCTACGCCGGCGCGACGCTCATCGGGCACGACACCACGAGCCCGTACGCCGTCGACTGGCGGCCGACCGCGGCGGGGACTTTCTCGATCACGGCGAAGGCCGTCGACCTGGGCAAGGCCGTCGGCACCAGCCCCGCCGTCAGCGTCACCATCAACGACGCCATCAGCACTATCCAGGGCCAGATTCTAGACGGCACGACGCCCATGAGCGGCGTGACCGTCACGCTCTCCGGCAACAAGACTGGCACAGTCACGACCGCGGCGGACGGCAAGTACTCGTTCCCGAATCTCCCCGCGGAGTACGGCTACACCGTCACGCCGACGAAGGCCGGCGTCACGTTTGACCCCGCGTCTACCAGCACGGACTTCCTCGGCTACTACGACGTGACGATGAACTTCAAAGTCGCGCGGCCCAGCCCCGTGTCCGTGATGGTCACGAGCCCCAGGTGGGGCGAGCGCTACACCGCGCCGGCCGCCGTCACGATTGAGGCCGCGGCTTCGAGCACCGCCGGGCCGGTCACGAAGGTGGAGTTCTACGCCAACGTGGAGAGAGTGGGCAAGACTTTCATCGGCACGGACACGACCGCGCCTTACAGCTTCGTCTGGAAGAACGTCCCGGCCGGCGGTCACGGCGTCTACGCCGTCGCGACCGACAGCACGGGCGCGATGAAGACTGCCGAGGCTAACGTCATCCTGGTTGACCCAGCGCCGACGACCGTCGCCATCAGCGGGCAGATCACGGACGGCGACGGCACAGGGATGAGCGGCCTGAAGGTCACGCTCTCGGGCACGAAGGCTGCCACGGTCGTCACCAACATGTACGGCTATTACGGCTTCGGCGGCCTGCCGGTAGGCGGGAACTACACGGTCACCCCGCCCGCGTCTTACGCCTTCACGCCGTCGAGCCGCACCTACACCAACATGACCGCGGATGAGATTGACACGAACTTCAACACCGCGTCGTTCAACGGTGCGCCCGTCGTCACGCTGACGGCCCCGGCCGCGAACGCCACCTACACGGCACCCGCGACCGTCACTCTGAGCGCGACCGCCTCGGACAAGGACGGCACGGTCACGCGCGTCCAGTTCTTCCGCCGTACCGCTACCAGTAGCTTTTCCATCGGCACGGACACGGTCGCGCCTTACACCTTGAACTGGGGCATCTCGGCCGCCGGCACCTACGAGCTCGTGGCCGTGGCGACCGACAACGGCGGCCTGCGAACGACCTCCGCCCCCATCACCATCACGGTCAAGGCCGGCACGACGGCGGCCCTCGGCGGCGGCGAGTTGAACTCAAGCTCGAACGACTCGCTGGCGAGCCTGCTCTTCCAGCCCTCAGTCTTCCAGTCCGCCTTCGACACGGCCCTCACGTTCCCCTCCGAGCGCGCGGCCGGTCAGGGGAGGGCCGAGAAAGCGTACCCCTCAAGCGACGCGCTCGCCCCGTATTTCGGCCTGGCAATTGCGGCGGTCGGCGTCCTCTAGCCGCCCGCAGTCAAAACTCGCGCCACGCGCAATCGCGGGCGGCCACTCGAACGAGGGCCGCCCGCATTTTTTCTCCCCGCCGGTTTCTCCTCTTGACAATAGTCGTTATAACGACTATATTGCCGGGCATGGTCCCGAAGCTGAGTGAGGAGTTGAAGCAGACGAAGCCGTTCGCGAGCCGCGAGGAGGAGGTCTACCTCAACATACAGCACACGGCCGAGGCGCTCTGGTGGGGCGTCAACGAGACGCTCAAGCGCGCGGAGTTAACCCCTACGCAATACAACGTCCTCAGAATCCTGCGCGGGGCAGGGCCGGAAGGCGCGAGCTGCGGCGAGATCAGCGAGCGGCTGGTGACGAAGGACTCGGACATCACGCGGCTGTTGGACCGCCTGGACGCGCGCGGGCTCATCTCGCGCGGGCGCGAGGCGAAGGACCGGCGGCGCATCACGACGCGCATCACCGACGACGGCCTGCGCATCCTGGCCGAGCTGGACGCGCCCATCGTCGAGTGCCACCGCCGCCAGCTAGGGCATCTCGGCGCAAAACAGCTCGCCACCCTGAGCCGCCTGCTCGACGCGGCGCGCAACGGACTGAAACAATGATGAGTGATAAGAAAAAGCATATACTCATCACTCATCATTCATCACTTTGTTAGGAGATAGAGATGGCTAATTCGGATTCATCTTCTTCGACGTGGGGGCCGCGCGTGTTGAGCGTGTTGCGTATCGTCGCGGCGTTCATGCTGTTGCAGCACGGCATGCAGAAAATCTTCGGCGTGTTGTTGCCGCCGGCAGACCCCGGCGCGCCGCAGTCGCACGGCACGTTCGAGTGGCTCTCGCTGGCGGGCATCGCCGGGATACTGGAGTTCGTCGGCCCGCTGTTCCTGCTCCTCGGGCTCTTCACGCGCCCGGTGGCTTTCATCCTTTCGGGGCTGATGGCCTTCGCCTACTTCATAGGGCACTTCAAACAAGGCTGGTACGGCTTCTGGCCCATTTTGAACAGGGGCGAGCTGGCGGCGCTCTACAGCTTCGTCTTCCTCTACCTCGCCGCGGCGGGCGGCGGCGCGTGGAGCCTCGACCGCCTCCTGCGCCGCGACCGGCCGTCTTACAGGTAGGGCGGCCCACACACGGATTTGAAATAAACTGTTACCGAAAAATTTAAGGAGAGAGAAATGAGACGTTTGAGAAACGCGGTTCTGTTAATCGCTCTGGCGGCGCTCGTCGCGCTGCCGTTTGTGGGCGGCGGCGCGTCCGCCCTGGTGGCCGCGGCGCAGGAGAAGGCGGTCAAGGTCAACTACGCGCCCATCACCAGCGGCGACTACCAGATTGACCCCATGCACAGCACCATAGGCTTCGCCATACGCCACATGGAGATCAACTGGGTCGAAGGGCGCTTCAAGGATTTCACGGGCACGATTCGCTACGACGAGTCGGACATCACCAAGTCGTCGGTCGAGTTCACGGCCAAAGTCGAGAGCATTGACACGGGCGTGGAGCCGCGCGACAAGCACCTGCGCACGGCGGACTTCTTCGAGGTGGAGAAGTACCCGACGATGACCTTCAAGAGCACGCGCGTTGAGCGCAAGGGGAAGAACGGCGGCGTGCTGCACGGCGACTTCACGCTCAAGGGCGTAACCAAGCAGGTCTCCCTGCCGTTCACCATCACGGGCGCGATCAAAGACCCGCGGGGCAACACGCGCTTCGGCGTCAGCGCCAGGACCACCATCAACCGCCGCGACTACGGCATCACCTTCGGCAAGCCCATGGACGGCGGCGGCCTCGACATCGGCAACGAGGTCAGCATCAGCCTACAGCTCGAAGCCCTCAAGGCCGCGCCCAAGCCGGCTGGGGAATAAGGCAGTGACGAGTTGAGAGTGACGAGTGACAAGCGAAAACGCTCTAACTCGTCACTCGCCACTTGCCAGTCGTCACCGGAGTTTTTATGAGTGAGACGATGCCGGCGATTTTCTTCGGGCACGGGAACCCTATGAACGCGCTGGCGGATAACGAGTACACGCGGGCGTGGGCGGCGGTCGGCGCGGAGATTCCGCGGCCGCGCGCCGTCCTCTGCGTGTCGGCGCACTGGTACTTGCCTGGGACGGCCGTGACCGCTATGGGGCGGCCGCGCACGATTCACGACTTCGGCGGCTTCCCGCGCGAGTTGTACGAGTTCAAGTACCCCGCGCCGGGCGACGTGGAGCTCGCGGCCCGCGTGCGCGAGTTGCTCGCGCCCGCGCCGGTCGCGTCGGACGAGCGCTGGGGCCTGGACCACGGGACGTGGTCCGTGCTCTGCCACGCCTTCCCCGACGCGGACATCCCAGTCGTTCAGCTCAGCATGGACGAGACGCAGCCGGCCGCATTCCACTACGAAATCGGGAGGCGTCTGGCACCGCTTCGCGACGAGGGCGTGCTAATCATCGGGAGCGGAAACGTCGTGCACAACCTGCACACCTACTCGTGGGGCAGGCACGCGGTCGAGCCTTTCGACTGGGCCGTGCGTTTCGAGGAGCGCGCGCGCGAGTTGCTGGTCGCGGGAGACGACCGGCAACTCGTCAACTACGAGGCGCTGGGCAAGGACGCCTTGCTTTCCGCCCCGACGCCCGAGCACTTCCTGCCGCTGCTCTACGTCATAGCGCTGCGCAGGGAAGGCGAGCGGGTCAGCTTCCCCGTGGAAGGGTTCGACGGCGGCTCCGTCTCCATGCTCACGGTCAAAATCGGCTGAGCGACATTCAAATCAAACCCCCTCGCGTTAACGCGCAAGAGTCAGGGAGGAGAATCATTCGATGTCAGTCAAAGTTGCGATCATCTATTACAGCTCGACGGGAACGACCTACAAGTTGGCGCGCGCCGTCGAGGAGGGTGCGCGCGGGGCCGGGGCGGAAGTGCGCCTGAGGAAAGTTCACGAGCTTGCCCCGGAGGCGGCCATCGCTTCGAACGAGGGCTGGGCCGCGCACAGGCTGGAGACGCAGGACGTGGAAGAGGCCGCGCTCGACGACCTGCGCTGGGCCGACGCGATCATCTTCGGCACGCCGACGCGCTACGGGCTGCCTACCGCGCAGCTCAAGCAGTTCATAGACTCGACCGGGCCGCTCTGGTTCAAGGGCGAGCTGGCGAACAAGGTCGCCTCGTCTTTCACGAGCGCGGCGACCGTGCACGGCGGGCAGGAGGCGACGATCCTCTCGCTCAACACGACCTTCTATCACTGGGGCTGTCTCATCGTCGGGCCGGGCTACGCGGACCCCATACAGTTCCAGTCCGGCAACCCTTACGGCGTCTCCTTCACCAGCAACAACGGCGCGCTCAAGCCGGACGAGGTGGCGACGGCCGCCGCGCGCTTCCAGGGCAAGCGCGTCGCGGAACTCACCGCGCAGTTCGTCGCCGGCCGCGGCAAGTGATGAGAGTCAGTATGGCCTGCGGCAGCGGGCGGGTGCTCTGCGTTGAGATACCCGCCCGCTGCCGCAGGCCGTACTGACCCACTGGCGCTTAACTGTCGCGCTGTGCCAGTTCGCAAAAGCCGTGTGGGCGCGGCGTCAACCTTCACACTTACGGGCACGCGGGCGGGTTAGCGAAAAACAACTGCGACAGTTCGGGCCGACCTGATTTATACTGTGGGCGGAGATTCACGGAGTCGCAGCTTCTTTCTCGCTGACTCCGCGCGTTCGAAGAGTAGAAGGGTGGCCGCACATGACCGGGTTCGCATCAGTAGTCAGTTCTTTCTCGAAAAAATTCGCCGGCCCGTTAACCGGCTTCCTGCCCGCGCTGCTGTTCCTGAGCCTGAGCGCCTCGGCGCAGGCCCCGCACCCCGCCCAGAGCGCGGCTTCGGCCACGGCCCCGGCGACGCCGGCCGCCGCCGCGCCGAAGGCCCCCAGTAAATTCATAGAGCCCAAGTACCTCAACCTCGGCAAGACCGTGAAGGGGCGCGACATCAACGCGGTCGTCTACGGGACGGGCGCGAAGCGCGTGCTCGTCTTCGGCGGGATTCACGGCGACGAGCCGCACACGACCGTCGTCGCGCGCTCTCTGGCCGTCAACATGAACCGCGACACGCTGCCGCCGGACCTGACCGTCATCATCGTGCCGGACGTGAACCCGGACGGGCTGATGGCCGCCACGCGCGTCAACGCCAACGGCGTGGACATCAACCGCAACTTCCCCTCGAAGACCTGGCGCTCGGACTACACGGAGCAGAAGCGTTACCCAGGCACGCAGCCTTCGTCCGAGCCAGAGACGCGCGCCGTCCTCTCCCTGCTCGAACGCTACCCGCCGCACCTGGTCGTCACACTGCACGCCGCGCTCGGCTGCATGAACTGGGACGGGCCGGGCGGCTCCTTCGCGCAGGTCATGGCCTCGATCAACGGCTACCCGCTCTGCGAGTCGTTGGGCTACGAGACGCCCGGCTCGCTCGGCATCCTGATGGGGATTGACAAGCAGGTCCCGACCGTTACCATCGAGCTGCGCGCGAAGAACCCCAGCGATTTGGTCCAGGAGAATCTGCCCGCGCTGCTCGCCCTGCTCAAGCACTTCGCCGCGAAGTGAGTCTCGACTTGTAGGTTAAAAATTCTAAGCCGCGGAGGGGGCCGTGATGAGAATCTGCCCGGGCGGCTTTCTGCTCACCGCCAGGGCCTTCTAATCAAAGTGCGCGCCCGAATCAGCAGCCGGCTCGATCTTTATAAATCGGCACAGAAAAACCGCGGCGGCTTCGGGGTCGCTCAAAGTCAGAAAGGCAGGCGGGTCTAGTAGCCCTCGCCTGCCCGAGAAGTTGGAGTTGTTTTGTTGCTTGTCGGCGGGACGCCGCCGCCCTACTTGTACCTGTAGGTGATGCGCCCGCGCGTGAGGTCGTAAGGGGACATCTCTACGCTGACGCGGTCGCCCGCGAGGATGCGTATAAAATTCTTCCGCATCTTGCCGGAGACGGCCGCCAGCACCACGTGGTCGCTGCCGTCGAGTCGCACTTTGAAGAAAGCGTTGGGCAGCTTGTCAATCACGACACCTTCAGCCGGAATCAAATCGTCTTTAGCCAATCAGTATCTCCTCGAATGAAATGAAGTGAAATTTGGGCCAAGCCTGGGGCACAGGCCCGGCCCGTGAACAAGTGGGTTACCGCCCGCGGCGCGGCCTGAAAGAGCGGCGGCCGGCGCTACTCGCGCCGCGCCCGCTCAGGGCGCTGACGGGGGCTTTCCACGCGGGGGCGGCCTCGCCCCGGCCGCCGAAGCCCGGCAGCACGACGCGCTCGACCTTCTGCCCGGTCAGGCGCTCTATGGCGCGCATGGACAGTTCGTCCACAGGCGAGACCAGCGTGATCGCCTGGCCCGCGTTGCCGGCCCGGCCCGTGCGGCCGATGCGGTGCACGTAGTCCTCGGGCGCGGTGGGCACGTCGTAGTTGATGACGTGCGAGACCGAGTCGACGTCAATCCCGCGCGCCGCTATGTCGGTGGCGACCAGCACGCGGTGACGCCCGTCCTTGAAGCCGCGCAGGGCGGCCTCGCGCTGGGGCTGCGTGCGGTCGGCGTGTATGCGGTTCACCTTGTGCTCGCGCGCTTGCAGGATGTGCGAGAGGCGCTCGGCCCCGCGGCGGGTCCGCGTGAAGACGAGCACGCGCTCGAAGCGCTCGCGTTCGAGCAGGTCGATCAGGAGCGCCGTCTTCGATTCGAGCGCCACCGGGTAAGCCTTCTGCTCGACGGTCGCGGCCGCGGTCCCGCGCCGACTGACTTCGACCATCTTCGGCTCCTTCATCGTCGTGCGCGCGAGCTGTTCGATCTCCGGCGACATCGTCGCCGAGAAGAGCAGCGTCTGACGCTTCGCGGGAAGCATCGCGAGCACGCGGCGGATCGCGGGCCAGAAGCCCATGTCGAGCATCCGGTCGGCTTCGTCCAGGACGAGCGTTTCGAGCTGCGCGAAGTCGAGCGCGCCGCGCTCGACGTGGTCAAGCAGGCGGCCCGGCGTGGCGATGACCACGCTCGGACGACCGCGCAAGTCCGAAGTCTGTTTGCCCAGGCCGGTGCCGCCGATGAGAATCGCGGCCTTCAGGCTTTTGACGGGACAGAGCGAGCGGAAGCTGGCCTCTATCTGCATCGCCAGTTCGCGCGTCGGCGCGAGGACGAGCACGCGCACGCCTGGGCGCGGCCGCTCTTGCAGTCGTTGAATAATCGGGAGCAGGAACGCGGCCGTCTTGCCCGTCCCCGTCTCGGCGCAGCCGATCAAATCCGAGCCCGTGAGGACTATGGGGATCGCCCGCTTTTGAATTGGTGTTGGTTCGGTGTACCCGAGGGACTGGCACACGCGCGCGAGCGCGGGCACGAGTCCCAACTCAGAGAAGTTCATGAAAATCCTTATCGTGCTGCTCGACCACCTCACGCGGCGGGAGCAGGTCATTACTTGACTAGAAATTTAGAAAGCGCCCCCGGCGGGAAAAATTCTCGTCGGAGGCGCTTTATCTATCCGACACTGTTGTAAACCCGGATGGGCTTACCAGCGCGGCTCGCGGTCACCGCCGCCGCCGTAGCCGCCGCGTCCGCCGCCGCCGCCACGATTGCCGCCGCCGCCGCCGTAACCGCCACGACCGCCGCCACCGCCGCCGCGGTTACCGCCGCCGCCGTAGCCGCCGCGTCCGCCGCCGCGTCCGCCGCGGTCTTCGCGCGGGCGCGCCTCGTTGACGGTCAGTGAGCGGCCGTTGACTTCCTTCCCGTTGAACTGCTGTATGGCCGCCTGGCCTTCCTCGGCCGTCGCCATCTCGACGAAGCCGAAGCCGCGCGAGCGGCCCGTCTCGCGGTCCTCGACCACGGAAGCGGACTCGACCGTGCCGGCCTGGGAGAACAGTTGCTGCAAATCGTCACTCGAAGTCTGGAACGAGAGGTTCCCGACGTAAAGTTTCATAGACATTGATGTAGTTGTACCTCTCCTCTAGAGGAGGAATAAAAGAAGCTGGCGAATCGAAGGGGGCTTCGATGTAACGGTAGGCAGCGAAGGCTCGCGTTCGTGTGCTCAAAAGCTTGAGCGGCTTCTAAAGTTGTAATCGGCCCACTCTCGAACTATCCAAGACGCCGTCGCATTAACTATCCAGCGGGCAGCGCATCACCGTTGATGCTAGAGAGAAGGATTAGCTGGCAGCTATGATGCCCTAAGTGGGCACTCAGTTGCAAGCGGCGAGGGTCTTAATTGGTGATTCGTTTACGGTAAAGGGCCGGAAAGGACGGCGTCCTGCGACGGCGCGAGCTTGATGCCCTTGACTCTGGTGTTGATGACCGGCTCGGCCTTCGGCTTCTGCGCCTTCTTGAGAGCCTGCCCCTCCGCGCAGGTGTCCGCGAGCAGGGTTTCGGCACCCTTCACGTCGAGCGGCTTGGAGAAGTAGTAGCCCTGGCCGTTCTCGCACTTCAGCTTCCTGAGGAGCGCGAGCTGCTCTTTCGTCTCGACGCCCTCGGCGATGACGTCCATCCCGAGGTTCTGTGCCAGCATGACGATGGTGCGGACGATCTCCAGGTTCTCGTTGTTGTCAATCATCTTGATGACGAACGAGCGGTCGATCTTGAGCGTGTCTATCGGGAAGCGGTGCAGGTAGCTCAGGGAAGAGTAGCCCGTGCCGAAATCGTCGATGCTCAACTGGACGCCGAGGTCGCGCAGTTGCTGAAGCATCTCGGTCGCCGTCTCGAAATTCTCCATGACGACGCTCTCCGTGATCTCAAGCTTCAGGCCGCGCGGGCTGAGGCGCGTCTCGCCGATGATGTTCTTGACCTGGTCGATCAGGTCCGGCTGGGCGAACTGCTTGCCGGACAAATTCACGCTGATGAAGAGCGGGTTCTCGACGCCGTACTCTCTCTGCCAGCGCTGCATCTGGCGGCAAGCCTCCTTCAAGACCCAGGCGCCTATGTGAATGATCTGGCCCGTGTCCTCGGCGACGGGGATGAAGTCGAGCGGGGAGATGAGCCCGCGCTCGCGGTGACGCCAGCGGAGCAGAGCCTCGAAGCCGCGGAGGCTGAAGTTGTGCAGCGAGACTATCGGCTGGTACTGGATGAAGAACTCCTCGCGCTCAAGCGCGTGGCGCAGGTCAGTCTCCATCTGCAAGAGGTTGATCGCCACCTCGTGCATGGCCTTGTCGAAGACCTCGTAGCGGTTCTTGCCCAGCGTCTTCGCGCGGTACATGGCCGTGTCCGCGTCGCGCATGATGTCCGCAGGGTTGTCGTAGCCGGTCGTGCTGGGCGCGATGCCTATGCTCGCCGTGGTGTAGACCTCGTGGCCGTCGAAGTTGAACGGGATGGACAGGTCGCGCTGGATTCTGTGGGCGATGGAGATCGCCTCCGGCTCGTCGCTGAGTTCCTCCAGGAGAACGGTGAACTCGTCGCCGCCGACGCGCGCAATCGTGTCGCCGGGCCGCAGGCAGTTCTCCAGGCGGCGCGCGATGCCTATGAGTAACTGGTCGCCGATTAAATGGCCCAGGCTGTCGTTGATGATTTTGAAGCGGTCCAGGTCGAGGAAGAGGACCGCGTAAATCTGGTCTTCGTGCCGCCGCGTGCGGTTGATGGTCATCTGCAAGTGGTCTATGAACAGGGCGCGGTTCGGAAGACCAGTCAGCGCGTCGTGGAAGGCGTTGTGGAGTAAAGTCTCCTCTGTGCGCTTGCGGTCGGTGAGGTCCTGAATGAGGAAGACCAGGTAGTGCGTGTCTTCGGGGCCGTGGTGGAAGCCGGAGATGTTGCAGAGCGCCCAGACCTCGCGCCCGTCTTTGTGTATGAAACGCTTCTCGCCCTGGTAGGTCACCTCCTCGCCGGAGAGCAGGCGGGAGAGCGTGGCCTGTACGATGATGAAGTCGTCGTGGTGAATCAACTCGTGTATGCCGAGGGATTTGAGCTGCTCCTCCGGGTAACCTAAAAACTCGCAGAGCGAGCGGTTGACGAGCGTCAGGTCGCCGCTGCGGGAAACCACCGCTATCCCGTTGGCCGAGTAATCGAACACCCCTCTGTAGAGTCCGTCCCCGCCGGACGTGTGGGCTTCGACTCTCTCTAGAGCCATGGGCGCGACACTGACGACCGGGACGACGGGCTCCGCCTTATGCTCCGCCTTATGCTCAGTCTTATGGTCAGCCTTACGCACGACCTCGTGCTCAACCTTCGAGGGTCTTTCATCGCGCCTCACCACCAGGCTCTTGTCTCTGTCTCTGAACAGCAGGTAGAGGAAGAGTAAAACCGCGCACGAGAAGACGACGGCGATGACGTTCGGCTGTGGTAGCTGAAGGCTGGCGGTGAGCCTGACGATGACGCCCGCCGCCCCGGCCAGGGTCAGGTACGTCAGGCAGGCGCTCAGGACGCCGCGGCTCGACGGCGCTTTGCTTAAGCCGCCGTCGAAGCCTGCGCTCGCCGAGGCCGCGATTAAGTGTGCGACCGTCTGGAGCAGGGAAATAATGCCTATGCCGACGGCGAGGTTGTAAGGGTCTGCGAGTTTCGCAGTGGACTCGCAGAGGAAATGTAGCGCGCTGTAGCTGAGGAAGACCGCGACGGTCGAAACGCCTGTGTTGAAAAGAATCGAAGGCAGACGCCTCTTCTCGGCCAGCGACGCGAGGAACGCGGCCGCCGCGGTCATGAGAACCGCCGCGGGCCAGTCGAAAAAGAGCAGGCCGAGAAAGACTGGCAGGTAGAAGAACGGGACGTGTCGCCCGTCGTCAGAGGTTTTCACGCCTACGCGCGCGCCGACGCCGAGCGCCGTCACGGCCAACAGCCAGAAGGAAACGTCCAGTTGGCCGAACCCCGTTTGCAGCCCGGACAGACCAACCACGTAAAGACACGCCGCCACCGTCAACGCCAAAAAGAGCTTGAGAAAAAATGAGTGGTTCGATGTTTTCATGGGGGAATTGAGTGTTTCAGCCAAGATTGAGCCGTCGGGGCGTACGAGGCGGGGGCGGGCAATTCCTAAAATTTTAGATAGTTAAACTACCCAGATGTTTTTTACAGGATAAGCCCACAAAAAGCAACAACTTTTTAAAAGATTTTGCTTGAAAAAACAACGTTTATGGATTATTGTTCCTTTCGAGCGTTTCCCGGGCGCTCGGATTTCTTGGGTTTTTTGTAACTTCCTACAAGCCTTATAAGGCTTCTTTTTCCCGCTTACCCCTTTAAAAGACGCACTGCGAGCTTCGTCGGAACAGATTGAGTAGCCACAAAGCAGCCTCTCGCATCTCCCCCAAACAACCCCCTTTGGAAGGCTCACGATGAAAATAATCTGCATGGATTGCCAGAACGAAACGCATCTCGAAGTGGAGATGTTAAAGGACAAGAAGAAGATGATCTGCGGGCACTGCGACGAAAAGTCCCAGGCGGTGCCGGCGGTCAAGCCCGGCGAGTGGAGCGCGCCGCAGAGCTACGAGGAGCCGAAAGGCCCGGACGCGCCGGCGGTTTATGCTTACGAGGCCGCGGAGCCGCAGGTCGAGGAGGTGGACGTGCTGGAAATCCCCGAGACGGGGCTGGAACTCTACAACCCTGAGCGCGCGGCGGAGGCGGAGAAGGAGGTCGTTCTTTACGAGCCTGAAATTTATTCCCCGCTGGAAGAGCTTCACGCCGACCCTGTTGAAGACGTGCCGGAGGAAGTGATCGCCCCGGCCGCGAACGAAATCACGGAGCCGGTCCCCGTCTTCACGCCGAGTTATGACTATACGCCGCGGCAGGAGGCCGCGCCGGCACCGCTGGCTGAACCGGCACAGTTTACTCAAATCGTCCCGCCGGTCGTTCCCCCGGTCGTTCCCCCGGTCGCCGCCACGGCAGGGGCTCCCGCGCAGGGGAAAGTCAAGTTGCTCAAGTTTTCGACGGCGAGTCTCGCGGCCGGCCTGACGGTCTTCCTCGCGTTCATCTTCTTCGGCGACAAGCTCATCAAGTCGTCGAGCGACATTAGCCCCGTCACCGCGGCCCCGCGCCCGACGGAAAATCCCGTCCGGCAAATTAAGAAGCAGGCCGCGCTGACCGAAGCCACGCCCGCGCCCCGGCCTTCGTCCACGCCAGCCCCCACGCCGGAGCCCACACAGGCCCCGACCCCAGAGCCCACGCCCGCGCCTGAACCTGCGAAGCAGGCCGAGACGCAGCCGGCCCCCGTCGACGTTCCGCAGAGCGCGGCCGGCGGACGTTTCGCCGTCCAGGTCGGCTCGTACAACGAGGCCGGCCAGGCCAACGAGCGCGCGGAGAAGTTGAGGGCCGCGGGGTTTGACCCGCGCGTCGTGAGCGTGGAGCTGCCCAAGCGCGGCACCTGGTTCCGCGTGATGGTCGGGAGCTTCAACGACCGCGCCGAGGCCAACCGCTTCGGGTCGCAACTGCGCGCCAAAGGCGTCGCGCAGGATTTCGTGATCGCCGATTTGTAACCGGGCTCCCGCGCCGCCGCCGTCGCCGCGAACTCGAACCCCAGTCACCGACGAGTCAAGCCTGAGACAATGACTCCAGAAACGACGCAAACATATCTACGGATCGTCAACAAGTACGCTCATCTCTTCGAGCGGCCGGAAGTCCGTCTGCGCTTCCTCAACAAGACCCTCGCCAGGCAGGCCGCGAATCACGAGAAGCTGAGCGCCGCGCTCAGCCGCTTCAAGTTCGTCGAGCGGTCCAAATTTTACCCGACCGTCCTCAACTGGTGGCTCTACGTCCTGATCTTCCGCGAGATCAAAGCCTTCTCGCAGTCCAGCCCCGAGCACACGCGGCGCGTGTGGCGCAGCGACGTGCCCTACGGCGCGCGCGTGCTCTTCCACGCCTACAGGCTGCGCCTCGTCTACGGCGTGCTGGGCGCGTTCGCCCTCGTCTTGAGCGCGGGCGGGCTGTTCACCATCGTCGTCAAGACCGCACAGCAGGCCAGGGCCGCGCAGGAGCAGGGGAAAGAGCAGCTGACGGCCGACTCGCGCTCCCGCGCGCTCGCGCACGACGCGGACTACCTGCCCGATTACAAGCCCGAGAAGGTTTGGATGGTCGAGCAGAAGGACGACTTCGAGCGCTACAGCAACGGCCTGCGTATCCTGAGGGAGTACGAGACGGCGAATCACCGGCGCGGCTATTACGTCTACAAGCCGGAGGGCGGGGTCACGAGCGACGAGCTTCGGACGAGCCCGGTCGGCATCGTCTACCACACTTCCGAGAGCGACATCCTGCCTTTCACCATCGAGAACAACGACTCCATCGAGTCGCGCAGCCGCGGGCTCCTGCGGTACGTGCAGGATCACAAGTCTTACCACTACGTCATTGACCGCTACGGCCAGGTGCACCGCATCGTGCGCGACGACCAGGCGGCCAACCACGCGGGCAACTCCGTCTGGGCCGACGCGAAAGGCGTCTACGTCGGCCTCAACGAAAGCTTCATCGGCGTCTGCTTCGAGACGACCGTCTCGAATGATTTGGGAGACGAGCAGTTGACGGAGGCGCAGCTTCTGGCGGGCCGTCTGCTCACGCAGGTGCTGCGCAGCAAGCACAACCTGGACGACGCAGGCTGCGTCACGCACGGGCTCGTCTCCGTCAACCCGTCCAACACGTACGTCGCCTTCCACCACGACTGGGTGCGCAACTTCCCGTTCGAGGCGATGGGGCTCTCCGACAAGTACAAGGTCGCGACGGCGAGCATAGGCGTTTACGGCTTCACTTACACGGAGGAGATTGCCGGGTACGCGGGCGGCGAGATTTGGGCCGGGGCCAGGGTGGCCGAGGAGGAGTTCAGGCGGCGGGCCGAAGCCGCGGGCTCCAACCCCGCAGAGTTGCGCCGCTCGATGATTGCGCTCTTCAGGGCGCAAATGGCCCAGCAGAAAACGGCCCGCCTCGCCGCGGCCGGCCGCGAAGAGCCCGCCACCGCCGAGTCGCCCGTCACGACGGAGCTGACGCCCGCGGCCGCGGAGCCTGTAGGGAGCGGCGGATGATTTTTTACCAGGGGTTCGCAACGCCCCGACACGCAGTAGCAGTTAACCCGAACACGAAACTTAAATAAGGGCGAGATAAAAATTGCCCCCCACCAACAACGCAGAAGGAGAAGAATGATGGAAAACAAGAATCAGAACCCGGCGGAAGCCAAGAACGATTCCGCCCCGCAGAGACCGAACGCCCTGGGCCTCGACGTCGGCACCAGCCGCATCGTGGTCTCCAACGGCTCCAAAGAGACCAGGTCCGAACTGAACGCCTTCGTCGCCGTCCCCAGCTCGGAGATGGCCGAGAACGTGCTCAGGCAGCGGAACATGATCTACGAGCGCAACTGCAAGAACCTTTACGTCTACGGCAACGACTCGGACTTCTTCGCGAGCTTCCTCGACACGGACTCGCGCCGCCCGATGCAGTCGGGCCTCCTGAACCCGCGCGAGGAGATGAGCCAGAAGATCATGCAGCTCATCATCAAGCGCGTCGTCCCGCAGTCGCGCAAGAACGAGTCGCTCTGCTTCAGCGTCCCCGGCCGCGGCGAGAACGCGCAGGGGAACCTCGTCTACCACGAGGCCGTGCTGAAGAGCTTCTTACAGTCGCTGGGCTACAACGCGAAGTCGCTCAACGAGGGTCAGGCCGTGGTCTTCTCGGAGTTGGCCGACGAGAACTTCACCGGCATAGGCATCTCTTTCGGCGGCGGGATGTGCAACGTCTCGGTGTCGCTGATGTCCATGCCGATGATCAGCTTCAGCATCCCGAAGGGCGGCGACTACGTCGACAGGAGCGTCGCCGAGGTCATGGGCGAGAGCAACACGACCAAGGTCCGCATCCACAAGGAGGAGAACCTCGACCTCTCGCGCAGCCCGCAGGACGACATGTCCAGGGCGCTGCACATCTTCTACGAGGACTTGTTGCAGAGCCTCATCACGCGGCTGCGCTCGGAGTTCGTGCACTCCAGCCAACTGCCGAAGGTCGACAGGCCGCTCTCAATCGTTCTGGCGGGCGGGACGGCCAAGCCGACCGGGTTCCTGCAAAAGTTCGAGAAGACTCTGCGCGCCGAGGAAAACTTCCCGATCCAGGTGGCCGAAGTGCGCATGGCGAAAGACCCGCTGACGGCGACGGCCCAGGGCTGCTACGTCGCCGCGATGTCGGAGTCCAAGTCGTAACAGAGCCCTCGTCCCCGCGTTACTTCTTCTCCTTCGGCGGAAGACGGGGACGGTCCCGGCGGCGCGGCTGTTGCGGGTCGCGCCGCCTGGGGCCGCTTTCCCGAAAATGCGCGGGGTGAAGGGACGCGCCTCGCACGCGTCAGCGGTAGTGGTCGATCAGCGCCTCTATCTCCGAGAACTCGTCGTCGGCCAGGTCGTTGAAGGTGATGCCGAAGCCGACCTCGGCCAGTTGGTAGATCACGCGCGCGCGGACGGCCATCCAGCGCTCGCTGGGGAGCCAGATTCTGACGAAGACGTTCTGGCCCACTGAGACGACGGCCTTCGTCAGGATGAAAGCGCCGCGCCCGCTCAGGCTGGTGATCTGGCCGTTGCGGGGGCACTCCTTGGTCGTCCCCCAGGTGCATTGGATCTGGGTTTTCACCCGGTCTGCTATTCGTCGCGTGTTCTCGGGCATGTGGTTGTATCGTCCGTAGTCCTTGGGTGTCGAGGAGAAGTTAGAGCCGAAGCGTCCTATGAATCCCAGTGCTCACGAAGAAGAGATTGACCTGAGCGAACTCGCCGTCCGCCCGGCCGCGCCTCCGGTCGAAGCTCCTTCGCCTGCGCCGGCGAAGCCCGACCAGCCTGACCCCCTCGACGCGCTCATCAGCGCCCTGACGGAGCGAATCCAGCCGCCCCTGGGGAAAAGACTCCATCACATCTTAACTGAACTGAGTCGGCTGATAAAATATCTACAGCTCATCGAGCAGCAACTTTCGGAAGACGCGCCGCGCCGCAAGACGGTCGTCATCTTCCGCGCCGTGCACGAGCGCGCGCACGCCCTCGCCAATTTCGTCAACGTCGCCGCGGCCGAGGCGGATCAGGGCGACGAAACCCTATACGAAGTTTTGAACGGGATAGGTTTCGCGCTCGGGCACGAACTCCACAGGGTCTACGATGAAGAGGCGGCCGGTCTGATAGCCGCGGAAGGTTCCGCGCCGCCGGGGGGCCGCGCCATCCGCGCGCACGGCCTCCTCCAGAACTGCTTCCAGCAGTCAATCATCACGCTCCTGCAAGCGCTCGACCCGACCCTCGACGGCTTCAGCCTCTTCGAGGAGTTCAAGATCAAGCGGGAGCAGTCCATAGTGCTCTACGGCGAGCTCCTCTCGCTGCTCACCAAGGTGCGCAAGGCGCAGAACGACTTCGGGCTCCTGCAAAGCATCTCGCTCGCCAACAGCCTGAACCAATTCCGGCTGGAGACGCTGCACTTCCTGATGTACCAGGACTGGGCCGAATTCGAGGGCTTCATCGCGGAGATCGTCGAGACGCACGACGACGCGCGCGGCTTCCTCGAAGCGCTCCGCAAGTTCACCTCCTACCTCGAAACTCTCATCGCGCAGGTCTCCATGCGGACGGTCCTCAAAAACTAGGCGCGGGCAAGAAACGACGCCAGCTATAAATTGACTCGACCCCTTTGCGGCTCTGCGCCTTCGCGTGAAATTTCCTCACGCGAAGGCGCAGAGCCGCAAAGGGGTCGGGTTTGGTTCTTGAGACGGCCGCTGCTTCGCTCTCAAAGGCCGCGGCACATCTCGTTCGCGCCCCAGGGCGAGCTGACGGCGCGCGTGTAGGCCGGCCTGACCTCGGCGAAGTTCCAGTCCTTGCGCTGCCAGATGGAGCCGTCGGAGTACTCGACGCGGTTGATGACCACCTTCTCCTGGAACAGGTTGCCGGACTTGTTGCCCAGGCTCTCGACGCTGACCACGTCGCTCGGGCCGGACAGGCTGAAGGCCGCGAGTTCCTTCTCCTTGCCCGGCTTGATGTTGACGCCGCAGAGGAACTGCCTGCGCGTCACGTTGCCCGGCGCGGCCGACTCCGTGAACTGATACTCGAAGAAGACGATCTCTATCACCTTCTCGCCAGAGTTCTGGACTTTGACCTTGTACGCGAAGCCGTCCAGGTTTTTGGGCTGGGCCTTGCGCGACTGCTGCACGTTCTTCTCCAGCGCCTGGGCGCGCCCGTCGACGCTGTCCGCGTTCGGGTCTTTGGTGCCGAGCGGGTCGTTGACCCTCACGCTGCGGTGCGGGTCTCTGACGGCGGGCGTCATCGTGGCGGCCGGGACGGTGGTCGCGCTGTTGTCGTGCGCCGCGATTGTCTGCCGGCTCTTCGCGCACTTGTGGCTGAGCACCGCCACGGAAGAGCCGTCAACCGCCCCGTCCTGGACCGGCAGGGCGAACATTGCGAGCAGCGGTAGGAGTAAGAGGCTTCTCATAGCTTGTCTCCGGTGATGGCGGGCGCGCCCGCCGCCGCATTGCTTACGCCCTGATTACGGGGAGACGGTCGCAGTGCTTGATTGTCTGGCGCGCTGACTCTCTCTCTGGGGAGAAAGATAGGTAACGGCAACGCCACTGTCAATAAATTCTTGCCCGCTTCTATAGACGTGGTCGGCCCGGCGAGTCTCGCGCGGGCAATGAGCGCCCACGCGCCGGCGGATGCGAGGCCCGCGGGCAGTGGCTCAAGGACCGGCCGCGGTTGCCGTCAGTCCTCTCGAAACCCTATGGCCTTGAGTGCCGGCGCGATTTCGGGGTTAGCCATGAAGTTCTTCCAGACTAGCCCTGTCCGGTGATTCTCGATCATCACCACGACCGGGGCCTGGTTCAAACCCATGTTCACGTCTTCGTACCAGTTGTCCGTCTCGTTGAAGCCGTCGCGGAAGCCGTAAATGCCCCACGTCTTCGCGCCCAGGTCGCGGTAGAAGTGCTTCAACGCCTTCATGGACTCCACGGGCGTGTAGGGGAAGGACGAGAGCGCGGCGTGGATGGTGATGGTGCCGTTGTCGTCGCGCGGGTTCGGCTTGCCGCCCCCTGCGTTGACCCCGGCCGAGCGGCCCCACGAGTTGTCCCCGTAGCCCTGCATCCTGCGCGGGTTCGCGACCGCGTAAGCGTGATGTATGCGCGCGATGTTCCGGTTGTTTTCGAAATAGTTCGTGTAGCGGTCGCGCTTGTTCCGCGGGTCGAAGCCCAGGAAAGAGAAGTGCGTGAAGAACAGCTCGCCCCCGCTGCCCACGCCCACGTCCAGCTTGATGCCGTAGTAGGTGTTGCCGTTGGTGTAATGATCGCCGTGCGTAGTGCCGCCCCACCCGCGCCGGTAACGCACGGCGGTTTCCGACTGGCCCGCGAATCCTGTGTGGAACATGCTCGCGGGCACAGGGTGCGTCGGGGAGGCGATTGCCAGTAAGTAGACGATCATCGTCTCGTTCCAGCCGACCAGAGGGTGGTGTATGTAGAAGCCGTGTTTGGGCGACCAGTGCCAGTAGAGGAAATCGCTCTGCGGGTCGCGGCGATACCAGTCCCATTCCGCTTCCCGCCAGAAGCCCGTGATGGTTTCGCGCAACTCGCGCTCGGCGGCGTTGTCCCGGTTGAAGTACTGCCGCGCCGCCAGGAGCGACTGCATCATGAAGGCGGTCTCCACCAGGTCGCCGCCGTCGTCGTACTCGCCGAAGTAGGCTATGGTCTTGCCCGTGCGGCCGTCCAGAAAGTGCGGCCAGACGCCGTGGAAGCGGTCCGCCTTCGCGAGAAACCGCACGATCTTGAGCATGCGCTCGACGCCCTGCTCGCGCGTGATGAAGCCCCGCTCGATTGCGGGCAGCATCGCCGCCACGCCGAAGCCGGAAGCGCCGAGCGCCACCAGATTCTTGTCGCCGGGCAGCACTTCGAGCGCCATGCCGGCGACGGGGTGCGCGCCTTCCCAGTAGTAGCGGAAGTTGCCCTCCTGCACCATCGTGAGCAGTTCGTCGTCGGTCATCTCGCGTGTGCTCGCGCTGACCGGGGCCGACGGCTGACTCTCCTTGTAATCAAGGCCGACGGCCGTGATTCGGTAGTGCGCCGTCTTGCCGCTCGCCCCGAGGAAGTCCTCGAAGCGCGTGTGCTCGCCCTTCTGGGTCGCGACCGGCGTGAAGTTCTTCCCGTCGGCGGAGCGGTAGATGACGAAATGACGCACCGAAGCGTCGCCCGCCTGCCAAGTGAGACTGACGTGGCGGTCATAGCCCACGGCCGCCAGTCCACGCGGGGTCGCCGGAGAGGCCGCCGCGTTGCCGCCCGCGCCATCGACAGTGATTTCGTCGAGCAGCAGTGTGTGTGGCTGCCGCTCGTCATCCATCCCTTGAATGAGCGAGACGCGGGCGAGCCGGTTCGGGTCGAAGCGGTTGCTGCTCGTGCTCGCGACCATGCCCGTGAAGTCCGAGAACGGTAAGGTCAGCCGCGTCCACTTGTTCGCCGGGATAGAGTCCAGAGGGCCGAGCAGCGGCTTGGACGGAGTCGATTGACCCTTCTCGTCTACGAGTTGCAACAGCGGGGACGCGGCGCGCGTCAACTCCTTGTCGGACTTCACCCAGAAGGAGATGGCGTCGCCTTTGAGCCACGGCAAGCCCCAGTGCCTTCTGGCATCCAGCGAGACATTCCAGGTGCCGCCCTGTGCGTTCTGCCATTGCAAGGCGAGACAGTTCGGCGGGCTGAAGCAACCTTCGCTCACGAGCGGTAATTTCCCGCGGTCGAGCTTGAGAGTGCTGGGCGCGACGGCGTTCCCCCAACTGTGGTAGTAGTAGCCGTCACCCAGGCTGTTGCCGAAGACAACGTGCTCGTCGTAACTCCACTGCGCGTGACAGGGGGTAGACAGTAGCACCACGACTGCTAAAAAAAGCGCTGCTCTTTTGCTCATAGTGTTGCCTTCAACTGTTATTTAGTTTTCACCACTCGCCGCCCACAGAAGGAGTTGATTGTTTGCGCCCCGGCGCGGCAGAGGCGAGGACGACGATTTTTTGCCCGAATGACTCGGAGCCTACCACACTGAATCTACCAGCGCCTGTCGGGCCTCGGATTGTTTTCCTCCCTACATTCCCCGATTATCATATAATATTTCCAGCGCGCGGTGCCGCTGAGGTGTTAGTTCCAGCCTTTCGAGATGTCGGAGGGATTTTATGCAAGTCGAACGCGCCTGCTTCTCCACGCGGCTGGCGGTCTTTTCGGCCGCGGCTGTCATCTTCATGCTGTCCGCGGCGGGCGTCGCGCGCGCACAGGTCAACCCGCGGCGCGAACGTCCGGCGACTTCGCCTATTGAGCGCGACCTGCGTTACCGCGCGTGGGTCCTCGGGCAACTGAGAAGGCAAAGAAAGGTGCCCGAGAAAGAACTGCGGCTCGCTTACGAAGAGCTTCAGCGCGATTTCGAGCGCATACAGGTTATCAACAACGATTTTCTGCGGGAGGCAGCCAAACCCGAGGGCGAGATAGATTACGAGCTACTCGCCAGGGGGGCGGACGAGATGCAGAAGTGTGCGGCGCGCCTCAGAAGCAATCTTTCTCTTCCCGAAGTTAGCGCCGGCAAGAGTCCTTCGGCCGAGTATGACGACCTGCTGCTGAAAACGCTGCTCTCGCTGCTGTCCACACAGGTCATGGGCTTCGTCAATAACCCCATGTTCAAAAGCACGGAAGTCATAGACGTGAAGATGGCCGAGGGCGCGGGGAAGAGCCTCAACGCGATAGTCCGTTTCAGCGACAAAGTAAGAAAAAAGGCCAAGCAGCTAAGAGACGCGAAGAAACTGGCTAGCGGCTCATCCTAGCGCGTTGACAGATGTCCCCGCCCGCTCAGACACCTGCCGGCGGTGCGGGCACGTCCCCTACTACAATTCCTACCACAGCGCTCTTTTATACCAAACTACAAATTGTCGCTAAGTTATCGAAAGAATTGGAGGCGGCGATCGGAATCGAACCGATGAATAAAGGTTTTGCAGTCTAAAAGACCTCTTTAGTTGAGTTGTGCTGTGTATTAAAGAGTGCATTTTTATTAGCTTTTTATACTGTCTTGTATTAACTGAGTTCGGCTGATTATGGCCCTGTATGCCTGAGTTGTGATACAGGAGTGATACAGAATCAGAGCTGGTCCAAAAGCCCGCCGTTAAGGATTTCTTCGCAACATAATTTGCGGTTTTCAGACAATTTCATCTGCTATAGTGGTCCAATATTGATGAATGCTGCTCTGTTGAGCAGAGTTACCTATAGAAGGCAGAACTATAGATAACGGAAGTGAGCAATAGTGAGAACCAAAAACTGATACTTAAATTTTCTAATTCAGGGGAAGTGCAAACATATAGATGCAATCCTGAGTTAAGAGTAGAACCATCCCTGCCTCAAAATCAATCTCGTTCTACATATTCAAGCTCACAAATAATTCATAGACCGGCTTTAGGCTTCGAGCTGACAACGGATGACCGGGCAGCCCTTCCACGGTGGATACATAATCTAAAGTCAGACTTAGAAATGCCCGGCGATGCGACTTTGCGGCAATTAACCACAACTGGATATGTCTTCGGTGTTCGCTGGCACAAATATAGTTTACGGTTTGTCGGGATTGTAGTGGAGCAGCCAGCGCAGCCGGAATGTTCGTGGCCTTTCTGGCGTATCTCTGATACGAACGGAAATGATATTGAACTCGTGCAAGTCTGGTATCAGCGCGTCTCCTGTGTATCCTCACCCGTTTACTGCGATGTCCGGTGGCAGCCGGAGCGAGGGGAAACCGTCACCTTTCCTGGGTTAGAAAATGCCAAAAGCGGGAGAGATGTTAGTTTAGCTTGGCGCGGGCGGGTTCTCTTACAAAAGATCAATCCGCGAGGACGCCCTGAGAGTAGTGTAAGCCTCACAAGGAATCAATTCATCGAACGCGCCCCGCAAGCGTGTGCAAAACTGCTAGAAACATTTGGCGAAATGCCTACCGATGTTCAGATTGCAGAGGAACTTCATATTAGCCGGGCCACTTTCTATAGACATGTGGAGCGGTACAATCTGAACCTGAATCAAATTCGAGATGCGGCGATCAAGCTCCTGATTGAACCTGCGCCCTTCTAACTTCCTTCCTTAGAAAATTCAAAAAAATAAATAAGTGAGACTTATTGAGACGACCCGGAGGTGCGTTGTGTTCTACCTTATTTTTGGGAGGTTTCTACAATGCACCTGCTTACAGCTAAAGAAACGGCAGAGATTCTTCGGGTGACTTTGCCTCGCGTGTATGAGTTAGCCAGAGAAGGCTTAATTCCGAGCGTGCGAATGGGGCGGCAAATCCGTTTCCATGAGTCAAAGATCGTGGAATGGATTGAGCGGGGCGGAAGCGCCCTACAAAAAGAAGAAGCTCTCGATGCGGCCTGATAGTGTTCGCAATGGGGAATCTGGCATTGATTAGCCTGTCAGAAATTCAGGCCGAAGCTACGCGAATTGCTGCGCCGCGTGCGCCAGTGTCTCACACGGATGTCTGGCGAGAAATCCTTGATGCCTTAGAGCCGATAGACTTCCGAGTGGAGGCGGAGCTAGAAGACGACGACCGGCTCTCGCAAAAGCATTACATCGTTATCACGGTGCGCGAAGTCTTACGTGTGGCGCGGTCTCTCGGCTGCGGGCTGTGCCGGAATCATGATTTCCTCTATGCCTATAACGGCGCATTCTGGAAGCTGGTTGACCGCGAACCGCTCACAGACTTTTTAGGCCAAGCAGCGTTGAAGTTAGGCATTGATTCGATCACGTCAAGCTATCATCAATTCCGCGACCACCTTTACAAACAGTTCCTTGCCGTCGCGCATCTACCGAAGCCTGAGACGCCAGAGGGAGTGTGTCTCATCAATCTGGGGAATGGCACGTTTGAGATCACGCCCACTGAGCTTGTTATCCGCGAGTTTCACCGCGAAGATTTCTTAACGTATCAGCTTCCATTTGATTATGACGAAACCGCTACTGCTCCTCTCTGGCAGAAATTTCTTTATGCAGTATTGCCGGACGAAACCAAGCAGAAGGTCTTAGCCGAATACATCGGCTATGTCTTCACCCGCCTGAAACTCGAAAAGACACTGATCCTCTACGGTCGTGGCGCTAACGGCAAGTCAGTCGTATTCGATGTCATCAATGCCCTGATAGGCAGGGAGAACGTAGCAAATTACGGCCTTGAAAGTCTTTCGCATCATTACCAGCGGGCGATGCTCGCCAACAAGCTACTTAACTACTCGTCGGAGATTTCCACGCGCCTTGAGGCAGACATCTTTAAGAAGCTGACGAGCGGCGAACCCGTCGAGGCCAGGCTACCTTACGGGCAGCCGTTCATTATGACTCGCTACGCGCGCCTGCTCTTTAACTGTAATGAGCTGCCCCGCGATGTTGAGCACACTGAAGCCTTCTTCCGCCGCTATTTGATTCTGCCATTTGACGTGACTATACCTGAAGATCAGCAAGACAAGAGGCTTGCCGAGAAAATTATCAAGGATGAGCTTTCAGGGGTCTTTAACTGGGTGCTTGCAGGCTTGCAGAGGCTTTTGCGGCAAGAGAACTTCACCCCATGCGAAGCGGCGCGTGAGGCTCTTGCACAATACCGTAAAGAATCAGATTCCGTGGCGATGTTTTTGGCCGATGAAGGTTATGAGTCGAGCGGCGACTTCACAGAAGTTAAGAGCATATATTCGAGTTACAAGTTCTATTGCCTTGATAACGGCTACAAGCCGCTCGGACGGAATAATTTCACGAAACGGCTTGAAGCTCAGAAGGTTGTTACCCAGCGGCGCGATGTCGGCTTAGTCGCTTACATCAAGCCTATGCCGAGAGTCACCCTTTGAAAATATTTCTTTCCGTGAATGTCAGAAACGTCAGGAACGTCAGCCCAGCAACTCGCAGCCTGTTATTTCTGACATTCCTGACGCTCCTAGAAAAAGTTTTTCGCCAGATGCGTTACAGGTTCACACTAGAAAAGTACAAGGGCGGGCGCACGCGCCACGCCTGTCCGAATTGTGGCAAAGCAAAAGAATTTACCCGCTACATTGATATTCAGACGGGTAATTACCTTGCCGACCACGTTGGCCGGTGCAACCGTGAGGTAAACTGCGGCTATCACTACACGCCCAAGCAGTATTTCGCGGCCCTGCAAATATCTCCCAGAGAGAAGGATTATCAGCGTCAACGGGTAGCGAAGCCGCCAGAGCGAGTGCCGAAACAGATAAGCACAATTCCCTTTGAACTGTTCCGCGAGAGTCTGAGGAAACATGCGGAGAATAATTTCGTCCGTTACTTACATATCCTCTTTGGTGCAGGTATCACGAGCGAGCTAATCAAGAGGTTCTACATCGGCGCTTCTGATTATTGGAACGGCTCAACTATCTTTTGGCAGATTGATGTTAGAGGGCGCATCCGAAGCGGCAAGATCATGCTCTATGATTCCGCTACGGGTAAGCGAGCTAAGGAATTGAGGGCTGACGGAAGCAGGCTGAATAAGATTACCTGGGCGCATAGCGTCTTGCAGAAGCGAGGCATAATTCAAGACTTTAACTTGCGGCAATGCTTGTTTGGCGAGCATCAACTTGCAGCACAACCTGGATCGAAACCCGTTGCTATTGTTGAAGCCGAAAAGACAGCAATCATAGCCACGGCTTATCTACCTATCTTTACTTGGCTTGCCTGTGGCAGCTTAACCAATCTAACAGCCGATAAGTGCAGAGTCCTTACAGGGAGAAAAGTTATCCTGTTTCCTGATTTGAACTGCTTTGATAAGTGGGCAGGCAAGGCTAAACATTTACAAGCCCTGCTAGATTGCAATGTCTCTGTTTCTGACTTATTAGAAAGGAAAGCAAGCAAGGCGGACAAGGCACAAGGGTTTGACCTTGCTGACTACCTTATTAAATATCAGCCAGAGGATAAGGCTCTGCCAGATGAAATCTATATTCCGGCGAGTGTGAGTAACACAGTCGAGGCTATAGCACGCTGTATTGAAGCGCAGCGCAGAAAGAAGGCCGCGTGAAGGGAAATTCAGAAGTATGCACTTGACGCAAGGTGCAGCGTAAGCGGGGCAAGCAAAAAGGTGTAGCACAATGGGATGGGAAACGCGGAACGGCAAGAGCTACTACTATCGCAAAGAGCGCACAGGCAACCGCGTGCGCTCTGTCTATATAGGCTCCGGCCTCATCGGGCAATTATCAGCGCAGACGGATGAGCAGGGGCGGGCCGAGAAGGACGCGGAGCGGCGCGCACTTCGCCGTGAGATTGAAAAGCAAGACGCTATAGACTCACGTATTGATGCTGTCTGCGATCTGACGGAAAGACTCGTCACGGCTGCTTTGATAGCAGCGGGCTTTCATCAGCATAAGAGACAATGGAGGCGCAAACGAGATGAAAAGAAAAGGTAACGTGGTCGCACTCAAGACCAAAGGCGACGGCGAGGCGGAGCGTCTTAAATTGGCTGAGATGTACGCAGAAGCCATGTGCAAAGATGACCCCTCACAAGAGGTGCGGGAGTGGTTCCAGCGTGTGCTAGGCAGCGACCACCAGGAGTGGCGCAAATGGGGCGACCTGATGACAGACGCTCTTGATAAGGGGCTGGAGAAGTTTTGGCTCGGCTACGCCACCAAAGAATCAGTCAAGCACGGCGCGGAACTTCTGAAAGAAGAGTTGGGCTATGCGGACGCCTCGCCGATAGAAAAGCTCTTGATCGAGCAGGCCGTGCTCTGTCACGCCCGGCTCGGCATGGTCGAACATCTTTATTCAAGGCAGCTTCAAGGGTCTTATAGCTTAGTGGTTGGCGCTCACTGGGAGATGCGTTTAACCTTGTGCCAGCGCCGGTACATGAAGGCGATAACGACGCTTCAGAAGGTGCGCGTGATGCTGGCGCGGGTTCCTCAGAGTGTGCAGCGTCCGCAGCAGACGGAGGCCCTGGCGAAGAGGGCATGAGGTGAGAAGATGAAGAAAAAGGCTGGGCTGAAATTAGTTGACCCGAAAGACGAGACGGCGGCAATTAAGGCGCGGTTTGACGAACTGCTCAAAAAGACAAACAAGCATGAGGCGAGAGAAGCGGACGTTGAAGCCCTGCGGAAACTCCTAAAGGATAATGAGGGCTTGAATCTGTGGAAGCGGATCAGTGGGGTGATGGGCTTGGCCGAAAATTACGCCCTAGAGTGTGGCCCGCTTTCGCCCGGCCTAAATGAAGTGCTGCGCCACAGGCAAGACGAAATCCGCGAGCAGTTAGGCTACAAGGAAGCCCCGGAAATGGAGAAGCTACTGATTAGCCACGCGGCCCTGTGCTGGCTCCGGCTCGGTCAGATAGAGCTGTCCTACTCTCACATAATGAAAGGCAACAACACACTGAAGCTCTGCGACTTTTGGGACCGTCATTTGACAACGGCGCAGAGGAGATTTGAGCGGGCCTGCGAGACGTTAGAGCGTGTCCGGCTTCTGGCGCGCAGCAGGCAGGGGTTACACCTTGCGGGGACGAAAGTCGCCTGAACCGACCTTGAATAGCAACTCTATTCGCGCTTCGGTTGAATGAGTTGTTATGCCGTGCCTTCAGAGTTGAAGCGTCCCTGTCAAAATATTATTCAGTTATCTCGCTCGGACTTTTTTCAATCATAATAAAAGTTCCCCCAATAAAACCCCAGCTGAAGAGTATTATCTGCCAATATGGTGAAAGGCTATGTGACAAGCTGTGTCCTGCAAGTATTCCTTCAGGCGGATATGATCGGAAAACCATGAAAAAAAGTACTATTGCTACTAGTATACTGAGAATTATGAGCGGAGATAACAGAATCCATTTTACCAAGGGACTTTTCTCAGGTGCTGTATTTAATCCACTTATCATCCACCCTGCGGGAATAGCCACTGATCCCATCATGATTACAAGTATCGAGGGGATTCTCCAATAACCGACAAGGTAGTTTCCTCCTAGCAGAAAAAATGCTCCTCCAACGATTCCCATTAAAACTGCTACAGGGAAAAAAGCAATCCATCTCAATATAGTCTCTACAGTCATTCCTTCACCTCCCAGATTAGATAGTTACATATAGCTTAGCGGCATAACGCCCGGCATCACCCGCGCCCCCTGTTCAAGATTCATGAGAGGCACGCTGATGGGGCGTCGGGAGCATGCCGTTGTTAGGTGCCGCTCCTTGTTTTAAAATCCATAAGCTGCTTATAACATTCAGACTCAATGAGCTTGTATTCCTCTGCTAGGTTATGCAACTTATCCCAATGCAGCACGCTCCCTGCCTTAAGCACAATTGAGTTGTGAAATTCCCGCTCGTGCTCTTGTTTCATCACCTCGGCCACTTCTATATCGTTTATTAGAAATCCTCTACCAAAACCACCGGAACCCATTGCAGCCCATACGAACACCTCATTTACTGAATTCCCCAATGCTAAATGAATTGAAGGCTGAGGGTATGTGCCTTTCACATACTGAATGGCGAGACTATACGAGTCGGAATCTTTTAGTTCCAAGATAGTTTCAAGCACCCACCTTGCTTTTTTTTCGGAGTGGATAGTTGCTATTCGATGAAAGACGCTGAATTTGTTTTTCTTAAGAGCATTATGTACACCAGTGAAGTATGCAGTAGCGTATTTGCCCAGTTCTTGCGGCGGGACTGACAACATGTGAGTGTAAATCTTATCGGATTTCAGAGAGTGTTCGAGAAGTGCCTCGAAGAATTCTTTTTGATTTTGGTAAATTATCGGAGCAGTACTATGAGAAGAAAGCTCCAGAGAGTCAACTTTGGCCCTCACCTGTTCCACTATCTTCATTAGGTAAAGCAAAAGGGCAGATATTAAAGTCAGAAAAATTGACAGTTGGACTTCTGGAGAAATAAGTTGAAAGGTGGTGCTAAGGGCAGTGCCCTGCAACATTCTACTTAGAGTGCTGTACAGTCCCAAGAGCACTCCAATTATGACTATTGCATACGCACTAAACCTTCCGATCTTACTGTGGACATCCATAGGAAAAGTAGTCCTTACTGTAAATAGAATAGGCACCTAACACTCATTAGACCGCTGCTGGCGGCATTTCTCGACTATGGGCGACTTTTACCACCACTAGTGGCCTAATGCTCTATAAGCCGATAATTACCGCTCTCGGCGGCCTAATACCCCTTAGGAATGACTTTTACCGCTCATCGGGCATGAGGCTAACGAGAAAAGGCGCTACTTATCGGGACGTGCGAGGATTGAGACGGGCGCACGATATTCCCGCCGGAAGGTAAATGTCAATAGTCAGTAGTGCCGTAATTCATCTGAGAGACAAAAAGCAAGGCCGATATGAACACACTACGCCTATAACTGCCGTCTGGGGCGGCAGCCCTCAAAACCCGCACAGATGAAAGTGGCCTCAGAAGAGTGAAAGCAAACTGAGCAGCAAGTTCGCTAAATCATCCGTCAGCCCGTAGCTTATATCCCCCGCCGCCGTTGCCTCTGATGTTTGTGGTTCATCCGTTACCCCTGGACAGGGAATGTGCCCCGCGTAAGTAGGTAGCGTGAGGCTCAAGGCCAGAATGACTCCGGCGCAGAATCGGCCTAGACGTTTCATGGGCGTTCTCCTTTAGAAAATCCTTGCAAGGATTTTTGCAAGCCCTCAGAATAGAGCAGGTTTGGTGGCAGCTTGCAAGTCAAAGCGCGAGGGCATAAGGTGTTATGCCGTTCCGCAAGATTCCCGGCGCTCACTGGAAAATTTTCGTATGGACGTACAAGCCTCACTTCTGCGCCAACTGGAAAACCCAGCCTTGACCCGTGACCAGCGGGCGGAGTTGCGGTGTGAACTGGCGAGAGAACTGGAAGATACGGGAGACTATGAAGCCGCGCGCCGGGCGATGAGCGAGTTCTGGCAGCGCGTCGGAGAGTATCCCCGCCTCGACGAGCTAGAGGCCGTCACAAAGGGCGAAGTCCTCTTGCGTGTGGGAGTGTTGACGGGATGGATAGGAAGTCAGAATCAGATCGCGGGCGCGCAAGAGATAGCTAAGAACCTTATCAGCGAGAGCGCGGCCGTCTTTGAATCCCATAGTTATCCGAAAAAGATAGCAGAAGCACAGACCGAACTCGCTTGCTGCTACTGGCGCGAAGGCGCTTACGATGAGGCGCGAGTCATCCTTAAAGGAGTGCTCGCGCGGCTCGCCAAAGATAGCGAGTTGAAAGCTAAGGCCGTGCTGAGACTCGGCATTGTGGAATGGGCCGCGCTCCATCACGCCGACTCGTTGCAAATCCTGACGGACGCCGTCCCGCTTTTCGAGAAGATTACTAACCACGCCGTCAAGGGCGGATACCATAACGCTCTCGCTGGCGTGCTAGAAGATATGGGCGCGTCAGAGCAGCGGGCAGACTATCTTGACCGCGCCTTTATTGAATACGCGGCTGCCAGCTATCATTTTGAGCAGGCCGGGCATAAATTCTATCGCGCTAACGTCGAAAACAATCTCGGATTCCTCTACTTCAAAGCCAACAAATTCACGGAGGCCCACGAACATTTAGACCACGCCCGGCGGTTGCTGGCGAGCCTTAAAGACCGTGGCGGCGTGGCTCAGGTTGACGAGACGCGCGCCCGCGTCTTTCTGGCAGAGGGGCGCGACTCCGAAGCCGAGCGGGCAGCTAACGCGGCCGTTCATGCTTTAGGGGAAGGCGGACGGCAATCGCTCCTTGCAGAAGCTCTCATCACCCACGGGATGGCTCTTGCCCGCCTCAGCCATTACGACCTTGCCCGCCTGGACTTTCTCCGCGCGATGGAAGCGGCGCACCAATCGGGCGCGCTCAACGACGCTGGCATGGCCGCCCTGACCATGCTTGAAGTCTTGAGCGACCACATTGAAATTGACGAGATGTTCACCATCTACGACCGGGCATACTGTTGGCTGACGCCCTCGCAGCATCTTCCTACTCTGCACAGGCTGTTGCACGCCGCCAGCCGCGTGCTCTCCGCAGGTAGAAAGAAGAAGCCCACGACGCCCGGCGAAATGGCTCTCATCACCAAGCCCGGAACAGCCACGCTAGACGAGATAATGCGCCGCTTTGAGAATCACATCATCCGGCAAGCCCTGGAAGCCTCAGAGGGCAGTATCACGAAAGCCGCACTCCTACTCGGCATCACACACCAAAGACTAGGCTACATTCTGGAAAGTAGACAAAGAGATTTGCGATCCGTGAGGACTCCGGTTAGGCGTCGTCAGAGCGTCATTAAGAAAAAGCCGAAATAGTTTATCCGGCGACTAGCCCGTGAGATGTAAGAGGCTCGCTGTGCTCCACACCCAACCATTCCACCCTATCTGCGAGCAGCACGCGGGGGCGGCGGGAGGCCCAGAACCCGCCATCTTTACAAAAAACCATAGACGATGTCCTGGACTGGACTGCTAGATTGCTGAGCACTCCGAGGCATAGAAAGTCAATGATAGTTCTACTCCTTTGCCCTGGTAGCTTGTTAAAATTTATGAGGAGGTAAAAAGGTGGCTTGAGTATTAACTAACATTCTTTGATTGGAGTTCCTCTAAAAAAGATTTTAAGTCTAAGAGGGGCGCTTCGTTACCATCCATATCACTTAACACATCTTTCACGCCTGGTATATTCAATCCCTCATATTTTGAATCTTCTATATCAAGTATATGATATTTGGATGTCCCTAAGGGCAAAGTTCGATCCCAGATAACAGCTAATCCAATTTCCGCCAAGTCTTTCACGCCGTTCTCAAAGTCATCAATCAAATCAATAGTTTTTACCTTAAACTCAAGATTCATTAAGTCATCGTCTCGCTCGATCTTTTTGAATGCCTTCGTTTTTGGCTTCACCATGTTTATTTTGCCATCGTACTGGTCAAATGAAGATAGATGATAAGTATCAATGCCCGTAATTATACCTTTACCTATTAGCTCATATAGAATCGCTATCAAAGTGCTTTCATGCCAGGGTTCTTTCTTAATAGAAATATCACCCTTGAGATCAATCAAGTCAGTTATCACAATCTCAGGCTCTTCAAAAGCAGTGGCTTTCGATTGCTTACCAGCAACACTTACAGCTAGCTCTACCAACCTTTTAATATAAATTTCCTCAAAATAATTATAGACTTCAGATAATAACTTAGGGTTTTTCACGCCCTGTTTCCCATAATTCACACGCTCGTTAATATTGATAACGAAATGAATATTGTTGAGGTAGTTTTGATTTCGGCCGCGCTTTGGGGTCCGTATTTGATTAGTCGTAATTATCCCATCAGCAGCAATTATTTGATTAGGCTTGCCTAAAAGCATCTTATTAATATTGTATTTCCCAGACTTTGATGCTGAGGCAATGACCATATAAATCCCGTTGATTTTGGTGTTAATAAGATTGTCGAAAGCATCAATAGCGTAGTAGTCGGTGATGTCAGGATTTATCAATAGATCTTTCATCTGCGTCTTATCTGTAATTTTTATTGCCCACAATCTGCTATCGCCAAACTTGCGATTCGGATTAAATGATTTGAGCATATCCTCTGTTAAGAATCCCTTACTTGATGGATTCTCATACAAGTCCGTAACATCCCAGTACCTGCTAGGGAATTCAATCGGTTTGTTATCTTTCCAATGTTCTACTAAGTAATTTGGATAAATAGTAGAGATTTGTGTGTCAGAAAGACTGTCATCTTTCTTAATTATTATTTCAAGACGAGCAGGTTTCTTATCGTCAAATAAACGATTAACATCTCCAGTGTAAGAATGAGTGCGGAAGTAATGCTCTATGAATAGAGGTGTTTTATCTTTTCGCTTTGTATACAGCTCGAATGGAGCAACACCTTCATACTCTCGAAATAAGTTACGTAAAAAAGCCCTAACAGAAATTGCGCGAAGAGGCTTAAAGTCTGACGAAGGGAATGAATACTCTACCAGAGTATTAAACTCTTCAGGTAGTCTTTCAACTTCGGGATAATCATCCTCGAAATATTCTGTTTCCTTTTGCTCAAGGAAGGCATATCCATTATTAAACCGGGCATACCAAAGCTTATTGGAGTGCCTTGTAATCAATTCAAATTGCTGAGAGCATAAAAGCACCATTTTGATGCCCACGCCATGCTCCCCACGAATATTTGGTTTATTCAAATTGAATTTACTGCCTTTTCCTAATCCGAAATATTCTTTATCTGTTGGAAATCCATTACCATTGTCGAGGACAGAAACTCTATTCTTAGCAATGTCAAAGACGACTCTCACATGAGGGGCTTCAACTTCTTCTACAGCATCCAGAGCATTTTGAACTGCCTCGAAGACAACAATCCATTCTTCTGCATAACTATCTAATTGATTTTTGGCAGACTTACGCAGGATGTCTTGTACTTGACTTGAGTCGCCAAGAAAAATTGTGCTCATCTTTTATCGCCTTTCTTCTTTACAGCTATCTTCCCATCCTTGCCGCTGGTCTTCTTCGGTGGCCTGCCTGGTCTGCGGTTTTCTACCAACTTTAGATCACCTTCGTTTATCACGTAACTGCCGCCAACCTTTTGAGCTGGCAATCGGCCCTCCCGGATTAACACCTGCACCCGCGTGATATGAATACCTAATTTTTCCGCCGCTTCCGCAGCCGATATAAGTTTCATAGGTGGATTATGCCTACAATGAAAATATCTGTCAAGACAGAGATTTATCTTGACAAAACCATCTGCATTAACATATAGTTTTATTGCTGGTTGAGATTGAGATTTGAGGAGAGATGAAGATGGTAGATATAGATCAGGACAGGATGCAGCAAGTGGCTCAGGAATCCTTTGACAAGGTTTCCGGCAATCGCAGATGGCAAACGGCTATTGCCAAAGCTAAAGCTCAACTGGAAACAAATCCTTACATGCACTTTGAAGGCGAGACGCTTTTGATCCTCTCGCCATCCGGCGAAATCTACACGGCGAACGGCACATGCCAGTGCAAGGCATTCAAGAGTGGTCAACCGTGCTGGCATCGCGCGGCGGCGAGATTAGTTAACCGGTACAACGAGACTTCGCACTAAAAGCGAAACGGGATAGGTGAGCGCGCCAACGCTCCCTATCCCTTCACCTTTAACCTTCCCGCGAAGAAAGGAAACAAGATGCAGAGAGAGGATAGCACAAAGCAGAAGGAGGGGCGCGACGATGGCCGGACAGATTATTAAGCGCGGCGACCGCACCTGGCTTGTCCGCATCTTCATGGGGCGCGATGCGAACGGCAAGCAAAAGTTTCATCACAAGACCATTCACGGCGTAAAGCGCGATGCCGAGCGTTACTTGACTGCGGTACGGCGTGAAATGGATTTAGGCGTATTCGTTGAACCTTCTGCTATGTCACTAAACGAATACCTTGATCGCTGGCTGCGCGATGCTGCCCGCCCGCGCGTCTCACGGCGCACGGCGGACGGCTACGCCGGATTGCTAGAGCGGTACATCAGGCAGCCATTAGGTCATAAGCAGTTGGACAAACTGCAAGTGCTGGACATTCAAAAGGTCTATGGCGAGATGCTGGCGTGCGGCCTTTCGGCGCGCATAGTTCGACACGCCCATTCAGCCTTGCACAATTCGCTCAAGCAAGCCGTTAAGTGGGGCTTACTCTCGCGCAACCCTTCCGACATGGTAGAGCTACCGAAAGTGCCTCACAAAGAGCGGCGCGTCTTGTCGGCTGAAGAGGCGCAGGAATTTCTTAAAGCTGCCGCCGTGATGCCTCACGGTCTGATTTTCGAGTTCGCTCTGCTAACCGGGATGCGCCCGGAAGAATACCTCGCGCTGCAATGGTCAGATGTTGATTTTGAGCGATGCACGGCGCAGGTAAGACGGGCGCTTGTCCGGCACAAGAAAAGTTGGAGTTTTGAGGAGCCTAAAACGGCGCGAAGCCGCCGCACGGTTTACTTGCCTGCGCCACTTCTGCAAAAACTCGCCTCGCACAAGCGTCAGCAAGCCGAAGCAAGGTTGAAGCTTGGCGCGGCCTGGCAAGCATTTGATCTAGTCTTTTCCAGTGAAGAGGGAACACCGCTTTCCATCCCTAACATTACCTACCGCTATTTCCGCCCGTTACTCACTAAGGCGAAGCTGCCGCGCATCCGGCTTTACGACCTGCGCCACAGTTGCGCGACGCTGCTATTGATAGCGGAGGAGAACCCGAAAGTGGTCAGCGAGCGGCTAGGGCATTCAACCATCGTCCTGACTCTGGATACTTACTCTCACGTCCTGCCGCACATGCAGCAATCCGCCTCCGCACGCCTTGAAAATATGCTTTACAACAAAGGCAGCGCACAAGGCAGTGATACAACAGTGATACAAACCAAAACGGGCAGCTCCTAAGCTGCCCGTAACTCTTTGATTCTATGGAGGCGGCGACCGGAATCGAACCGGTGAATAAAGGTTTTGCAGACCTCTGCCTTACCACTTGGCTACGCCGCCACGCGAAGGGTTGAAAGTGGAAAGGCGAAGGGCGAAAGTTATGAGAGGCTTTTCTCTTTCGCCCTTCGCCTTCCTGAATCTTGGAGCGGGAGACGAGATTTGAACTCGCGACTTCGACCTTGGCAAGGTCGCACTCTACCACTGAGTTACTCCCGCTTGCGGGAGAATAATTCTACAGATTCATGCCTCCTTGTCAAGTGCCCCCGCCCAGGGTCTCTCCTCAGTAATCTTCCGGCGCGTCCGCCCAGCGGCGCTTGCGGAATTTCTCGTCCGTCCAGAAACTGCGCAGGACTTCCAGGCGCGGCCTCGCGGCCTCTCCGAGTTCCACGGCCTGCGGCAGGACGACGCTGACCACGTCGTAACGGTAGGGCTCGTTCGTGAGCCCGAAGGTGCGGCGGTAGGCGCGGGCGGCGCGCGCTATCTGCCGCTGCTTGCGCAGGTCAACGTTGGCTTCCGGCGCGGCGAACCAGTCCGAGGCGCGCGTCTTGACCTCCACGAAGCAGAGCGTTTCGTCCTCGTAAGCGACCAGGTCAATCTCGGCGCGGACCAACGCGCCGCGCAGGTTGCGCCCCACGGGGAGCGTGAAGTTTGAGGCGACGAGCGCGTAGCCCAGGCGTTCGAGGTGCTCGGCCGCGAGTTGTTCGCCGCGCCGCCCGAGCGCTAAGTGCGGCGCGACCTCGGCCGGAATCTCCGCCCGCGCGTTCCCCGCACCTTCCCCTTCCGACGGCGCTCTCGCCAGCCACGTCTTCAGCCTGCGGGTATTGAATGCCGGCCAGCGCATGAGATTCTTCCTCTCCAGGTCGGAGAGACTATCTCGCCTTTCAGTCTTGACGCAAGCCCGCATGTTCCTACGCCGGGCGGGCCGGGTTCTCCTTAAACCTTGCGGGGCGATTGGGGCGCGCGTTACACTTCACGCGCGCCCCGAAAGTTCTATCAATCTCATCTCTCATTTGTTGAGGGTCGTTCGCGTCAGACTCCGGTATCTCTCTATGCAGCCCGACAGTCTCAAGCAGGCAGAAGATTCGTCAAACGAGGCGGAAGAGACGGCCGCGACTGGTGAGCGCCGCGAGGCGGCGTCCGTCGCGCTGCCGCTCGTGGCAATCGTCGGGCGGCCGAACGTGGGCAAGTCCACGCTCTTTAACCGCATCACTGGCGAGCGGCGCGCCATCACGGGCGACGAGCCGGGCATCACGCGCGACCGCATCTACGGCGAAGCCTCCTGGAACGGGCGTAGATTCGCCATCGTGGACACGGGCGGAATTGTGCCAGATGACGACGCGGTCATTCCCGCGAACATTCTCAAGCAGGCCGGGGCTGCGATTGAAGAGGCGCAGGCGCTCGTCTGGGTCGTGGACGCGCGTAAGGGCATCACGCCGCTCGATGAAGAGTTGGCGCGGCTGTTGCGCACGACGGGCAAGCGCGTGCTCGTGGCGGCGAACAAGGCGGACGCGCAGCGGCTCGAAGTGGACGCGGGCGAGTTCTACCGCTTCGGCTTCGACGAGGTCATCCCCGTCTCGGCCGAGACGGGCAACGGCGTGGGCGACCTGCTCGACATCGTGGTCGAGAATTTTCACGCGGCCGCGCCGGAAGAGGATGATGAAAGTGATGCCCAGCCTCGTGAGTTGCGGCTGGCGATTGTGGGCCGGCCGAACGTCGGAAAGTCTTCGCTCCTGAACCGGCTGCTAGGCGAGGAGCGCGTCATCGTCTCGCCGGTCGCGGGCACGACGCGCGACGCCGTGGACACCCTGCTCGAAGTCGAGGGCCAGCGCTTCCGCGTCATAGACACGGCCGGCATACGCCGCAAGGGCAAGACCGAGGAGGTGGCCGAAAAGCTCTCCGTGATGATGGCCCGCAGAAGTTTAGAGCGCGCGGACGTGGCAATCGTCGTCGTCGACGCCTCGGAAGGCGTCGCCGCGCTCGACGCCAACATCGCGGGCTACGCGCACGACGCGGGCTGCTCCATCATCCTCGCCGTCAACAAGTGGGACGCCGTGCCGGACAAGGAGACGGGAACTGTTTCGGCTTTCGAGCGCGACCTGCGCGACAAGATGAAGTTTCTTGAGTGGGCCCCGGTCGTGACGATCTCTGCGCTGACGGGGCAGCGCGTGGAGAGGATTCTGCCGCTCGCCTTGCGCGCGAACGAGGCGCGCAACCGCCGCATCCAGACCTCGCAGTTGAACGCCTTCTTCGAGCGCAACGTCTCCCAGCCGCGCGGCGGCAGCGCGCCCGCCCCCGTCAAGGGCGGCGTCTCGCGCCTCCACGTGCAGTACATGACGCAGGTGGGCGTGCGCCCGCCCCGCTTCGTCGTCTTCACGGCGGGCGGGCGGCCCGGCCTGCACTTCTCCTACGAGCGCTACTTGCAGAACCGCCTGCGCGAAGAGTTCGACTTCTTCGCCACGCCGATACGCATCGTCGAGCGGCACAAGCGGAAGAAAAGTAACCAGTAGTCTGTTGTCAGTAGTCAGTCAGAGAAAAGCTGACTGCTGACAACCGACCACTGACCACTGCTTTTATGACTGAGTTCGCGGAGCTCTTCGGACACATCAGCGACCCGGCCGTTGTGGTTGACGAAGCGGGCGGGCGTGTACACGCGTGCAACGAGGCGTTCGCGGCGCTGGCGCTGCGGCCGTGCGATTCGGTCGTCGGCGCGGAGGTCTCCTCGGTCGTGAGGTTCGAGGACGGGGGCGGGGCCGGGCGCGAGCACGAGCACGCGCACGCGACGGTGCTCGTCAACGGCGAGCACCCGCTGCGCGTCGGCGTCGAGCGCGTGGAGTGTCACTGGGAGGAGCGGCCCGCGACGCTCTACCTGTTCAAGCAGCCCGACGCCGCGGGGCAGCAGGCGGACGAGACGGACGCGGTCGTGACGAGCGACGAGATGTCTGCTCTCTTCGACTACCTGCGCGAGGCCACGGAGCAGTTGGAAGTCATCAACCGCGTCGTGGCGGCCGTCAACTCCAGCCACACGATTGAAGAGGTCTTCGGCCTGGCGAGCCGGCAGATGAGCGCGCTCATCCCGTTCGACCGCGCGTCCATCGCGCTCTGCGAGGACGAGGGCGAGACGCTGCGCGTCTTCGCGCTCTCGGGCGAGCACACCGGCTCTCTCGCGGTCGGCGCGAGCGGCCCGATGCGCGGCTCCGTCACCGAATACGCGCTCAACAATCGCGAGATGGTCGTCATCCCGGACCTCTCGGCCGAGACGCGCTTTAACGTCTACGATGACTTGCAGCGCGAGGGCTTCCGCTCGGCCCTCTGCTGCCCGCTCTTCTCGAATCGCCGCGCCATAGGCAGTCTCAATCTCACGTCCAGGACGCCCGCGGCCTACGGGCGCGAGCACCTGCTCGCGCTCGAACGTCTCGCGCCGCCGCTCGCCATCGCGATTGAAAAAGTCTTGCTGCTCGAACAGGCCGAGCGGCGCTCGCGCGAGCTGGAGGCCACGGCGCGGCGCGAGGAGTTGGCCGCGCGCATCGGGCGCAAGCTCTCAAGCTCGCTCGACCCGTCGGCCGTGCTCCAGGAGACCGTGGACGCGCTCGGCGCGGCGCTCGCGGCCGACCGCTGCCACGTCACGCTACTCGACGACGAGGAGGACTACGCGCTCGTCGGCTACGAGTACCTGGCGCGGCGCGAGGTCTCTTCGTTGCGCGGCCACCGCATCCCGCTGCGGTCGAGCGCCTACGCGCGGCGCGTGACCGCCTCGGACGCGCCCGTGGCCCACAACGACATACGCGAGATCGAGGACGACGAGCTGATCAAGCTCTACGTCAGGCTCGACGTGTGCGCCGTGCTGGCCGCGCCCGTCCTCGTGCGCGGCGCGTACCGGGGCTTGCTTGAGCTTCACATGAACTGCGACCCGCGCGAGTGGACCGAGGACGACGCGAAACTCCTGGGCGCGGTCGCCGCCCAGGTGTCCGTCGCGCTCGCGAACGCGCGCCTTTACGAGGCCAGCCGACGCCGCAGCCGCGAGCTCGAAGGGCTTTACCAAATCTCGCGCACCTTCTCGACGCTGACCGACGCGTCCGAGATTTACGGGCGGCTGACGAACGCCATCGCCGAGCTGGTCGGCGGCGAAAAATGTCTGCTCGCGACTTACGACCGCCGCCAGGGCGTCGTGCGCGCCGAAGCCCCAGGCTACAACACGCCGCCCGAGATGATCCGCGAGTACCGCTTCACGCTCAACCCCGAGGGCGCGAGCGAGTTCGTCTACCGCACGCGCGAGACGCAGTTCGGCTACCGCGTGGGCGAGCCCTTCTTCTCGAACGACCCCTCGAAGGACGAGCGCTTCAACCAGGAGTTCGTCGCGCGCTACCAGATACGCTCGGCGCTGATCGTCCCGCTCATGCTCAAGCGCGAGCTGATAGGCTTCGTCTACGTCGCCAACCGCCCCGGCGGCTTCCGCCCGCGCGACGTGCAGCTCCTGGAAATCTTCGCGGGGCAGGCGGCCGAGACCATCGCCAACGCGCGGCTGTTCGCGACCATACAGGCGCAGGCCGAGCGCGAGGCCGTCGTCAACCGTTTAGTGCTCGCGCTCCAGCAGGCGTCGGAGCCCATGCGCGGCGTCGAGATGGTGGTCGAGCGCGTCGGGCAGGTGCTCGGCCTGGACCGCTGCGTCGCCATCCTCTTCTCCGAGAGCGAGCAGTCGGCCATCTACGGCGAGTGGTGCGAAGATGGTGTCTCGCGCATCGGCGACGACCCTGAAATCCTGGAGCGCTCGCCCGTCGAGCAGTGGCTCAAGGAGCACCGCCAGCCGCTCGTCATCGCGGACATGCCCGCGCACAGGTTGACCGCGGGCGTCGAAGACATCGTCGAGAGCATAGACCTCAAGAGCCTGGCCGTCGTCCCCATCATGCACCAGGGGCGCGTCATAGGCTCTCTGAGCGGGCACCAGACGACGCGGCACAGGCGCTGGGCCGAGGACGACGTTGACCTGCTGACGGCCGTCGCCACGCAAATCGGCTCGACGCTTGAGAACGCGCGGCTCATCTCGGAGCTGCGCGAGGCCAGCCGCCTGAAGGACGAGTTTCTCGCGACGCTCTCGCACGAGTTGCGCACGCCTCTGACGGCCATCAAGGGCTGGGTTGACCTGCTGAGCGAGAACGACGCGCTCCAGTTCGACGAGGAGTTGGCCGACGGCATAGAGGTGATACGCAACTCCGCCTCGTCGCTCACGCAGTTGATCTCGGACCTGCTGGACCTCTCGCGCATACAGCGCCGCGTGCTCCGCCTCGACCGCAAGCCGTCGGACATCAATCTGGTCGTCATGGACGCTGTGCAGGTCGTGCGCCCCTCCGCGGCGGCGCGCAGGCAGGAGCTGCGTCTGGAACTCGAAGAGAATCTGCCCGCCGCCAGCGTCGACCCGCACCGCATGCAGCAGGTGGTCTGGAACCTGCTGAACAACGCCGTCAAGTTCACGCCCGAGGGCGGGCGCATCGTCGCGCGCACGCGCCTGATAGATTCCACGGGCATCATGCTCGCGGACGACGAGACGGGGCCCGTGCGCTGGGTCGTCATAGAGGTCGAGGACACGGGCGAGGGAATCCCGCCGGAGTTTCTGCCCTACGTCTGGGACCGCTTCCGCCAGGCCGACAGCTCCTCCACGCGCCGCCACGGCGGCCTCGGCATCGGCCTCGCGCTCGTCAAAGAATTGGTCGAAGCCCACGGCGGCCAGGTGACCGCGCGCAGCGAGGGCGGCGGCGCGACCTTCACCGTGCGCCTGCCTTTGACGAGCGCCGAAGCGCCGCCGGCGGCGACGTGACAGTGGGTTTTCCATTCCGCGTCTCAGCAGTTATCATTTCTCCCACGCATGAACAAGAGAGCAATCGGATACGAGGTCGTCGCGACCGACGGCGAGGCGCGCGCGGGCGTGCTGACGACGCGGCGGGGCGTGATAGAGACGCCGGTCTTCATGCCGGTCGGCACGCTCGGCACGGTCAAGGCGACGCGCTTTGAGGCGCTCGAAGACGCGGACACGGACGCGCGCCTCATCCTCGGCAACACCTATCACCTGTGGCTGCGCCCCGGCGCGGAGACCATCGCGGCGTGCGGCGGCCTGCACCGCTTCATCGGCTGGGAGCGCGCGCTGCTGACGGACTCCGGCGGCTTCCAGGTCTGGAGCCTCGGCGCGATCAGGAAGATTACCGAAGAGGGCACGGAGTTTCGCTCGCACGTCGACGGCCGCCGCTGCTTCCTCTCGCCCGAAGTCTCCATGCAGGTGCAGGCCGCGCTCGGGTCCGAGATCGTGATGGCGTTCGACGAGTGCGCGCCGGGCGACGCCGCGCACGACATCGCGCGCGAGAGCATGCTCCTGACGGCGCGCTGGGCCGCGCGCTCGCGCAGCGAGTTCGACCGCTTGCAGCAGGAGGAAGCCGACACGGGCCGCCTTAACCCCGGTGATTTGCCTGAGGGCGCGGGCCTGAGCGGGGCGCAGTCGCTCTTCGGCATCGTGCAGGGCGCGGGCCACTCGGACTTGAGGCGCGAGAGCCTCGCGCGCACCGCCGAGATAGGTTTCGACGGCTACGCCATAGGCGGCCTGAGCGTCGGGGAGGAGAAGGGCGTGATGTACCGCGTGGTCGAAGAGATCGCGCCGCTGATGCCCGAAGAGCGCCCGCGCTACCTGATGGGCGTGGGCACCCCGGAGGACTTGGTCGAGTCCGTGGCGCGCGGCATAGACATGTTCGACTGCGTGCTGCCGACGAGGAACGGGAGGACCGGGCAGGCGTTCACCTCCCGGGGGAAGCTGAACATCAAGAACGCGCAGTGGGCGCGCGACACGCGGCCACTGGACGAGGGGTGCGCGTGCCAGGTCTGCCGCCGCCACTCGCGCGCCTACCTGCGCCACCTTTTCATGGCGGGCGAGATGCTGGCGAGCATCCTCCTGACGCACCACAACCTTGCGTTCTTCCTTGACACCATGCGGCGCGTGAGGCAAGCTATTCGGTCTGGCGATTTCACGCGATTTCGGCGGGAGTTCACAGAGGGGCTCGTCTCGGGCGTGGAGTGATTGCCGCCCGAGTCTCCCGGCGCGAGCAGTCGGTCGCCCGATTTCCCCGAATTCGACAAACAACCTAACCCGAAGAGAACCATATGAGTCCTGGCTACGCTCTGATTGTCCAAGTCGGCCTGATTTTCGCCGTCTTTTATTTCCTGCTCATACGGCCGCAGCAGAAGCGGCAGCGGGCGCTGCAAGAGGCCATCAGCAACCTGAAGGCGGGCGACAAGATCGTCACCAGCGGCGGCGTCGTCGGCACGATCACGGCCGTCCGCGACAAGACGTTCCTGATCCGCAGCGGCGAGAAGTCCATCCTCGAAGTCTCGCGCGGCGCCATCGCGGAACTGGACGCCGGGGAGGAAGAAAAGAAGTCATGAGTGATGAGTACTGAGCGCCGAGTGGAAAACTCGCTCTCGCTCCGTACTCATCATTCAGTACTCAGCACTGAATATTTCCTATGAAGAAAAAGAATTTACTGCCGCGCTTCATCATCATCGCGGTCGTCACGATTGCCGGCCTCTACGTCGTCCTCGGGCCGCACCGCCGCCCGAAGTTCAGCGACTTCTCGTGGGCCGGCATCAAGCACTCGCTCTCGGAAAACATACGCCTCGGTCTCGACCTCAAGGGCGGCGCGCACCTCGTGATGCGCGTCAACGTCGAGGAGAACCTGGCGAAGCGCGCGGCCAACAACGCCACGACCGCCCTGGCCGCCGCGAAGACGGTCGGCGCTAAGGTCAACGACACGGACGCGGGCTCGGACGCCTCCGGCGGCAACTACCGCTTCTTCGTCAAGACCGAGGACGGGCAGAAGCTCAACGAGATACGCGACGAGGTCGCCAAGCGCATCAGCACGGACGAGTGGACGCCCGCCATCTCTGGCAACACCGTCACCTGGACGCTGACGAATTCGGCCGCCCGCGCCTTGAGCCAGCAGGCGACCGAGCAGGCTTACAAGACGATTGAGAGGCGCATCAACGAGTTCGGCGTCGCCGAGCCGACGCTCCAGTACCACGGCGCGCAGGGCTCGCACCAGATTCTGCTCCAGATGCCGGGCGAGAAAGACCCCGAGCGCGTCAAGCGGCAACTGACGGGCGAGTCCAAGCTGGAACTGGTGCACGTCATCAGCCCGCCCAACCCCTCGCCCATTCAGACTTACAACACGAAGGAGGAGGCCGTCGCCTCGCTCGGCGGGACGATCCCCGCCAACCGCGACGTGCTGCCCTACACGGATAAGGACGAGCCGGCGACCGCCGGGGGCGAGACGGCCGACCCGAACGCGCCGACGCTGGAGAAGTGGGTCGTCGTCGAGAAGCCCTCCATCATAGAGGGCGAGGAGTTGAGCCGCGCGGCGGCCGTGCAGGGACGCGGCGGCAACGACTTCATGATTGACTTCAACCTGAAGCCGGGGGGCGCGACGAAGTTCGGCGAGTGGACGGGCCAGAACGTCGGCCAGTACATGGGCGCGGTCCTCGACGGCAAGGTCAAGTCCATCGCCTACATCAAGCAGCAGATTTTCGACCAGGGCCAAATCTCCGGCAGCTTCACGCAGGAGTCCGCGGAGGACTTGGCGAGGACGCTCAGCACGGGCTCGCTGCCCGCGCGCATCCAGTACCAGGAGGAGCGGACGGTCGGCCCGAGCCTCGGCCAGGACTCGATCCGCTCGGGCGTGCTGGCCTCGGTAGTCGGCCTCGCGCTCGTCGTCCTCTTCATGCTCATTTACTACCGCGGGGCGGGCGTCAACGCGGTCGTCGCGCTGCTGCTGAACCTGATTCTGACGGTCGCGGCGCTCGTCATCTTCAAGGCGACGCTGACGCTGCCCGGCATCGCCGGGCTTATCTTGACCATCGGCATGGCCGTGGACTCGAACGTGCTCATCTTCGAGCGCATACGCGAGGAGCTTTTGACGGGCAAGACCGTGCTCTCGGCGGTCGAGCAGGGGTTCAACCGCGCCTTCGTCACGATCATCGACACGCACGTCACGACCGTGGTCGCGGCGCTCTTCCTCTTCGTCTTCGGCACGGGGCCGATTCGCGGCTTCGCCGTCACGCTCGTGCTCGGCCTGCTCATCAACCTGTTCTCGGCCGTCTACGTCTCGAAGACGCTCTTCATGTGGGTCCTGAACCGCAAGGGGCACCGCCCGGAGACGCTCAGCATTTAACCGCCGTGAACCGTGAGTCGTGAGTCGTAAGCAGAAAAAGTAAAACGATTCACGATTCACGGTTCACGCTTCACGGGTCTTTATTATGTTGCAACTCTTACACAAAGTTAATTTCGACTGGCTGAAGTACAGGCGCTATTTCATCGCCTTCTCGATCATCCTGATGCTCGCCGGGCTGGGGTCGGCCATCGTCCGCCAGGCCGTGCCGGGCGGCACGGACGCCTTCAACCTCGGCGTGGACTTCAAGGGCGGGACCGTGGTGACCGTCAAGTTCCTCAAGCAGCGGCCGTCGGACGACGAGTTGCGCGCGCAGTTCGCCAAGCAGGAACTGAGCGAGGCCGTCATCCAGCCGACCGACAAGCCGGAGGAGGTGCTGATTAAAGTGCCGCGCCAGGAGGCGGGCCAGGCCGCCAGCGCGGAGGAGGTCGCCGCGCAGGTCGACGCCGGGAGCGTCAAAGTCAAAAAGGCCCTCGACGCCTTCGGCGCGGAGAACGACGGCTACCAGATTCTGAGCAAGGAGGCCGTCGGCGAGGTCGCCGGCCAGCAACTGCGCATCCAGGCCATCTCGGTGACGCTGCTCGCGCTCATCGGGATGCTGCTCTACATCGCCGCCCGCTACGAGTGGACTTACGGCGCGGCCGCGGCGATTACGGTCTTCCACGACGTGCTGGTCACGCTCGGCTTCTTCTCCATCTTCCAGTGGGAGGTGAGCCTGACGGTCATCGCGGCGCTCTTGACCCTGGTCGGCTTCTCCGTCAACGACACCATCGTCACCTTCGACCGCGTCCGCGAGAACCTGAGGCTCCACCGCCGCCAGTCGCTCTACCAGATCACGAACGACGCCATCAACCAGACGCTCTCGCGCACGATCATCACGGGCGGGCTCGTCTTCCTCTCGGTGCTGGCGCTCGTGCTCTTCGGCGGCGAGGTCTTGCGCGGCTTCTCGCTCGCGCTCTTCATAGGCATCATCGTCGGCACCTACTCGACCATCGCCATCGCGAGCCCCATCATGGTCTGGTGGCAGCAGCGCATCGAGGCCGCGAAGGCCCGGCGCGAGCAGTCCGGGGCGAAAGGCCAGACGCCGGGCGGCAGCGCGGGGGGCACGGGACGCCCGCGCGCGCGCAAGGCGAAGGCCGCCGGCGGCGGCTCGGGCGTCGTCAACCAGCCGCAGGGCGCGGGACGAACCTGAAAGCAGTGGGCAGCAGGCAGCAGGCAGTGGGCAGTTAAAACTAAAAACAAGAAGGCAGCCGGGGGTGACTAACTCGGCTGCCTTTTTCTTTTGCCCTTACTGCCCGCCGCCCACTGCCAACAGCCCACTGTTTTCCGCTTGACTTTCCTGTCGGTTGCGGCATAGACTGCCCGCGTTGCTGGCCAATTAAATATTCTCGAAATCGCGCCCGCGTTTCATGTATGTGAACGGACCGGAGGCGCGGTTGTCTATGCTTGAGGTGGCTGGTAAGTTTTGTGTCAAGCCTGCGCGGCGGTCGGGGCAAACTTATACGGCGCATCAAAAGCGCCGGGCGACTGCTGCTTTCCCTCCAACACTTTTTGACTTGACTCTCACGCGGGCGGGTTCCCGAGAGCGTCGTTTGAAATTGCACTGATAAGTTTTTTGATTTTTCACACCCCTGACCCTTTGGCACCGGAAAGTGGGAGGAAAACAAAATGTTCGATCATCTGGTCGAGTCCGAACGTCACCACGACGATAGTTCGAGGAAGGGCCTCTTTTTTGCCGTCACCCTCGGCGTCTACGTCGTGATCTTCGCGGGCCTCATCGTGGCCGCGATTAAAGGCGCGGACATCTACATGGACACGCAGAACCTGGCCGACCTGAAGCTGATCACGCCCGTGGTCGTCGAGGAGGCCGCGCCTCCACAGCCGCAGCAGAAGCAGGAGCCTGCCAAGCAGCAGGTGGTCAAGGCGGAGCAGGAGGTCGCCACCGTCAGAGAGTTCGTCACGGACCGCCCGGAGGTAGTGCAGAAGGGCACGTCCGTTTCCCGCGAGGGACAGTCGCCGCCGGTCCCCGGCGCGGTCAAGGGCACGCGCGACTACATCCCGCCGAGCGGCGGCAGCCCGTTCGGCACTTCCACGGGCACCGGGACCGCCCCGGCACCTCCGCCGTCTCCGCCGTCGGACGATCCGCCGCCGCCGCCGCCGCCCAAACCGACGCCGCCGCCCAAACCGAAAGCGCCCATCTCGGGCGGCGTCTTGAACGGCAAGGCCATCAGCCTGCCGAAGCCGCCGTACCCGGCGATTGCTAAAGCCGCGCGCGCCTCCGGCACCGTCACAGTGCAGGTGACGATTGACGAGTCGGGCAAGGTGATTTCGGCGCGCGCCGTCAGCGGCCACCCGCTCTTGCAGCAGGCGGCAACACAGGCCGCCTACGGGGCGCGGTTCTCGCCGACCCAACTCTCGGGGCAGCCCGTGAAAGTGACGGGCGTCATCACCTACAACTTCGTAGCTCAATAGCACGGCGCGCCGCAGCAGCGGGCCGGCCCCGAGTAGAGGAGGCCGGCCCGCTCTTCCGCCGCTTTGCCTGATCGGCATCAATTCTAATCGAAACCTTATTGGAGGGGTTTACCGTGACTATTCTAACCAGCCTTCTCGGCACGAAAGCCTATGGCTTCTTCATGTTCTTGCAGGAAGCCGCCCCGGCAGCCAGCCCCGCGGCCAGTCCCGCCGCCGGCGGCAGCGACGGCGACAAGTTCTCGATGTACGAGATTTTCAAGAACCTGGACGCCATCGCCTACACGGTGGTCGGCATCCTGCTCCTGATGTCCGTCTACTCGATAGCGATCATGGTCGAGCGCTACCTGACCTACTCGCAGGCCAAGAAGCAGTCGCGCGAGTTCGCGCCGCGCGTCGCCCAGGCCCTCAAGAACGACCGCATCGAAGAGGCCATCAACATCAGCGACAAGCACCGCCGCTCGCACCTCGCGATGGTCGTCAACTCCGGCCTTCAGGAGTTCCGCGCCCACGAGCAGTCGAGTGAAATCTCCGGCGAAGAGATAGAGGCGAGCAAACGCGCCCTGCAACGCGCCATCGCGATTAAGACGGCTGAGTTCCGCCGCGGCCTGTCGGGCCTGGCGACCATCGGCTCGACCGCCCCGTTCGTCGGACTGTTCGGCACGGTGTACGGCATTCTCCACGCCTTCCAGAGCATGAAGAACGCCGAGTCGGCCGGCATCTCGGCGGTCGCCGGCGGTATCTCCGAGGCGCTGATTACGACCGCCCTCGGCCTGGTCGTGGCCGTGCCCGCCGTGTGGCTCTTCAACTATTTCACGGGCAAGGTTGACAGCTTCGTCGTCGAGATGGACAACTCGGCCTCGGAGTTGATCGACTACTTCCTGAAGAATCGCACGCGGCAGTTGAATCCGTAAGGAACGAGAGGCGGCGGGCGCGCATCTTAGTCGGAAGAAATTTACCCGTGGCGCGGGCGCGTCCGCCTGTGCGGAGTCGAAGGTAAGGAGATTTTGTTATGGGAATGAGTTCAGGAGGCGGCGATCATCTCAACTCTGAGATCAACGTCACGCCGATGGTGGACATCATGCTGGTGCTGCTGATCATCTTCATGCTGGTCACGCCGCAGCTTCAGCAGGGCATCACCGTAGACATCCCGAAGGAGACCTCGAACGCGGACGACGACAAGGCCATCTCGTCGCAGGACTCGCTCGTCATCTCGATCCCGACCGACGGCGAGTTCTACCTCGGCAAGGTCAAGTACAACATTGACCTCAAGAACAAGAACGACGCCGGGAGAAAGCAGCTGATGGACGATCTCAAGAAGGAGATCGACAAGAAGAAGTCGGACGAGGAGCGGATCGTCTACGTCAAGAGCGGCATCAACGTCAGCTACGGGCAGCTCGTCGGCATCATCGACGTGATCCGCGACCCGGAGGCGGGCGGCGTCACGCAGATCGGCCTGGTGGCCGACCGCCGGAAAGGCGTCAAGCCGGTCAACCCGTCTTAAGGTTTATTCGAGCGCCCGCCGGCCGGGCGGGGCGCACTACGGAAGAGGTATTAAATTATGGGAATGAGTGCAGGCGGCGGCGGCGCGAAAGCCGTCCCGTACATCAACGTCACGCCGCTGATCGACGTGTTGCTCGTGCTCCTGATCATCTTCATGGTGGTCACGCCCTTGAAGCCGAAGCGCTTCAAGACGCTGATCCCGGAGCAGCAGCAGAACACGCCGGCCGACGCCACGCCGAGCAAGCTCACGTTGCGCGTGGACATCATGAAGGACAACAAGCTCCAGTTGAACGGCGAGGAGATCGGCTCGATTGACAACACCAGCCGTTTGAGCGCGACGCTCTCCGACGTCCTGCGCAAGCGCGAGGAGCAGCGCGTCACGAAGTTCGGCACGGACATCATCGAGAAGACGGTCTTCATCAAGGCCCCCGAGTCGTTCAAGTACGGCGAGGTGGTCAGGGTGATAGACGCCGTCAAGGGCGCGGGCGCGACGCCCGTCGGGTTGCAGGTGGACGCCCTAGAGCCGTAAAAGCAATGCGGAATGATGAGTGACGAATGGTGAGTTAAAAACTCTGTCTTTCATTCATCATTCCGCATTCCTCGTTCATCATTTCTCAGTGGGAGTAATGAAACCGATGAAACTCTCTCAAGTAAGACTCGGACTCCTGGCTCTGGTCGCGCTTGTCGCCGCCACCGGCTCGGGCTGCGGTTACATCAACAGCCTCCGCGCCAAGAACGAGCTGAACAAGGTCGCGCAGAATTACAAGGAGAAGAAGTTCGCCGAGGCCGAGCGCCACGCCAAGCGGGCGATGGAACTCGACCCGTCGAACGAGAACGCGCCCGTCTTCGTCGCGCGCACCATCCACGCGCAGTACCGCAAGGGCGTGGACACGCCGGAGAACGTCGCCAAGGCCAACGAGGCCATAGAGGCTTACAAGCAGATCGCGGCGAAGGACCCGAACAACGACGAGGCGTTCACGGCCGTGACCGTGCTCCTCGGGAGCCTCGGCAAGCCCGACGAGCAGACCGCGTGGGTCCAGCAGCGCGCCGACAACGGGGCCGTCAGCCCCAACAAGCGCGCCGACGCCCTGGCCTTCCTCGCCAGCAAGGACTGGGAGTGCTCCAACCAGGTGACAGACAGCAAGGCCAACCAGCAGAACGTCGACAAGGGCGACGGCAAGGTCGTCATCCAGTACATCAAGCCGAAGGACGCCGCCGAGTACGACAAGGCCGTGCGCTGCATGACCGGCGGGCTGGAGAAGGCCGAGAAGGCCATCAGCTACGACAACGACAACGAGAAGGCGTGGAGCCAGAAGTACAACCTCCTGCTCGAAGCCAAGAAACTGGCACAGATGGAGGAGAACATGGGCAAGGCCGAGCAACTGGCGAAGCAGGCCGAGGAGGCCCTCAGGCGCACGCAGGAGCTCTACGAGCGCAAGAAGGCCGCGCAGGCCACCCCGACGCCCGCCGCCAGCTGATTACCGGACAACAACGGCCGGACGCGCGCCAGCGGAGCAGGGCCACGCGGCCCGGCGCGTCCGCCACAAACTTCCGTAGGTGATGCTCGACTTTCGGGTCGGGCATCACCTCTTTTATAATCGGTAAGCAGCAGGCAGTGGGCAGTGGGCAGTTAAGACAAACTGCTTTCACTGCCCACTGCCCACTGCCGACTGCCTGCTGCTTACTGCTTTATGATTCGCATCGAGGACATCGTCAGCAAGGTCGGCCGCAACCACCCGCAGGCCGACCTGGACATGCTGCGCCGCGCCTACTTCTTCTCGGCGCGCGAGCACAAGGGGCAGACGCGCGCCTCTGGCGAGCCCTACCTCGTTCACCCCCTCGAAGTCGCGAACATCCTGGCCGACATGCGCCTCGACGAGGTGTCCGTCTCCACGGGCCTCCTGCACGACGTGGTCGAGGACACGCTCGTCGACCTCGAAACCATCCGCAGGTACTTCGGCGACGAGGTCACGCTCCTCGTGGACGGGCTGACGAAAATCTCCCAGATCAGCAACGTCTCGCACGAGGAGCAGCAGGCCGAGAACGTGCGCAAGATGCTCCTGGCGATGGTCAACGACGTGCGCGTCGTGCTGGTCAAACTCGCCGACCGCCTGCACAACATGCGCACGCTCCAGTACCTCAAGCCCGAGAAGCGCAAGCGCATCGCGCAGGAGACGATGGACATCTACGCGCCCATCGCGCACCGCCTCGGCATGGGTAAGCTCAGAGGCGAACTCGAAGACCTGGCCTTCCAGCACCTGCACCCGGAAGACTACCGCGAGTTGACGGCGCAACTCGAAAAGCGCCGCCCGGTCAACGAGGCGTTCCTGCGCGAGATCACCGCCGACATAGAGGGGAAGATGCACGAGTCGGAAGTCCCCTACGTCCGCATCGAGGGGCGCATCAAGCGGCTCTACTCGATCTGGAAGAAGCTGCGCCGCCAGAAGATTGATTTGGACCAGGTCTACGACCTCGTGGCCGCGCGGGTGGTTACGCCGAACGAGGTGCGCCACTGCTACGCCGCGCTCGGCGTCATTCACAACACCTGGCGGCCCGTGCCCGGACGCATCAAGGACTGGATCGCGACCCCGCGCGACAACCTCTACCAGTCGCTCCACACGTCCGTCATCGGCCCGAAGGGGCAGCCCTTCGAGGTCCAGATTCGCACCGAGGAGATGCACCGCGTCGCCGAGGAGGGCGTGGCGGCGCACTGGAAGTACAAGGACGCCAAGCGCGGGGCGCGCGAGGACGACAAGGCGTTGCAGGCTCTGCGCTCTCTGGTCGAGTGGACGCAGGAGGTCAAGGACTCGCGCGACTTCCTCGACTCGCTGAAGCTGGACCTCTACCCGAAAGACGTTTACGCCTTCACGCCGATGGGCAAGGTGATACAGCTCCCGCGCGGCGCGACGCCCGTCGACTTCGCCTACGCGATCCACTCGGAGGTCGGCAACACCTGCACGGGCGCGCGCATCAACGGGCGCATGGTCCCGCTGCGGACGCAGATTCAGAACGGCGACGTGATAGAGATTCTCACCACGCCGAACCAGCACCCCTCGCGCGACTGGCTCAACTTCGTCGTCACCTCGCGCGCCAAGAACCGCGTGCGCCACTGGGTGGCCGAGCAGCAGCGCACCGAAAGTATTGAAATCGGGAGGAAGCTCTTCGAGAAGGAGGCGGCGCGCTTCCAGCTCTCGGCCAAGAAGCTCGTGGCCGACGGCGACGGCGAACTCAAGCGCGTCGCGGGCGAGTACGGCTACGGGCGCGTTGACGACCTGCTCGCGGCCATCGGCTACGGCAAGCTCGTCCCGCGCAACGTCATCGCCAAGTACCTCGGCCCCGAGAAATTCGCGGAGCTGGACACGCAGAAGGAGTCGAAGCTCAGGAGCGGGATGCGCGCCGTGCGCCGCCTCATACGGCTCGGCGACGACGCCATCGTCGTCCGCGGCGTGGACGACCTGATGGTGACGCGCGCGCGGTGCTGCAACCCCCTCCGCGGCGAGGAGATCGTCGGCTACGTCACGCGCGGCAAGGGCGTGGCCGTGCACCGGCGCAGTTGCGTGAACGTCAAGCAGTTGATGGTCAACCCCGAGCGCATCGTCGAGGTCGAGTGGGCCGGCAAGTCCGACAAGGAGGCATACGCCGTCAAGCTCCTGGCGATCACGGAGAACCGCACGGGCATGATCGCGGGCATCACGGGGGCCATCTCCGACATGAAGACGGGCATCCGCGACGCGCGCGCCACGGTCGCCCCCGACGAGCGCGGCCGCATCGAAGTCACCGTCGAAGTCTTCGACGTGAAGCACCTGGACAAGGTCATCAGCTCGATCAAGAGCGTCCCCGGCGTCCTCGACGTCGAGCGCATGCAGGGCGCGGCCTGAGCGGCCGCCGGCACGAATCACCCAACACAAACTGGGCCAGCCCGGCCCGCCTCCCGGCGCAAAGTAGTTGTTGACCCGCCGCGGCGATTAGTCTATCTTCTGGTCCAACAGGCCAGGGCTTTCCGTGCCGGGCGGGCGCACCTTCTTTGGCCCTCCCGCGCGCAATTCTTTAGCCGCCGGTTCCGCGGGCCGCGGATTTCCCTGACAGCGCGCCCTCGCTTTTAACCCCTTCTGCAAAGGAGCACCTGCCCATGACCCTTAGACGGCTCTCGTTAACCCTCCTCGTCGCGCTGACCCTCGCGTCGTTCGGCCACGCCCGCGCGCAGTCGCCTTCGAGCGAAGCGCCTGCAGCCGGCAGTGAGGCTCTGGCGGTCGACAAAGCCCCGGAGCCGCAGGCCCCCATCGCCCCCATCAAGGGAGAAGGGACCGCCGGCAGAATCCCCAAATTTACGGACACCTACACCATCAAGAACTCCGTCATCACCGAGAACGTGAAAGGACTCCTGGGCGTAAACAACACGAACCCGACGGCGCAGGTACACATCTACGGCGTGCCGCCGGCGGCCGTCGGCGGCAACGGCACGACCGCGCCGAACCTGATACACACGGCCGGGGGCAAGGGCGGTGCGACGAACGGCACCCAGGGCTGGAGGGGCGGGCGCGGGGCGAGCATCGTGCTCACGGCCGGGGCGGGCGGCAACGCGCCTGCGGGCAGCACGACCGGCGACGGCGGGTCCGTCATCCTGACGCCGGGCGCGGCCGGGGGAGGCGGGGGCACGCCGGGCAAGGTGGGCAACGTGGTGGTCGCGCCCCGCGTAGGCCAGGTCGGCGTCGGCACCGGCTCAAACCCGCCCGTCTTCTTCGCCAAGATGCACGTCTTCGGCGGCGGCTTCAACACGGCCCTCTTCGTCGAGAGCAAGGACAACACGGCCGTCTACGGACGCAGCACCAACGCCGCCGGCGTCTTCGGCTACAGCGAGAACAGCGCCGCCATCTCCGGCACGGCCGGGACCTCTGCGGCGTACGCGGGCAGGTTCAACGGGCGGGTGAGAATCGCCGGCTCGCTCACCGTCACGCAGAACATTTGCGCCGCCAACTTCCCCTGCAACTCGGACGTGCGCCTCAAGCTGGGAATCAGTAGCCTCAATTACGGCCTGCGCCACCTGCTGCAACTTCGCCCGGTCACCTGGAAGTGGAAGGAGGAGCCGGCGGGGCCGCTCCAACTCGGCCTGGTCGCGCAGGAGGTCGAGCCCGTCATGCCCGCGCTCGTCATGCGCGGGGCTGACGCGTCGCAGCCGCTCGGCCTCAACTACATGGGGCTCCTGCCCGTGATCGTCAAGGCGGTCCAGGAGCAGCAGGCGGAGATCGAGAGCCGCGACGCGCGCATCGCCGCGCTGCAATCGCAGGTCGAGCAGTTGGAGCGCGAGAAGAAGTCCAAGGTCGAAGCGCTGCGCGCGGAGAACGAGGCCGTCAAGGCGCGGCTCGACGCCCTTGAGCGTGCAGTCATGAAAGCCGCGGCCGGCGAGCAGCATTAGCGCGGAGGCGTGCGCAAAGGGAAGCGCAGGGGGGCTTTGAGCCTGATTCAACTCCCTGCGCTTCCCGCGCTCACGCGCTCTCCGGCTGCGGCAGTGAGGCCGAGAGGCTGAGCGCATGCGGGAGCGGCTTGACGCCGCGACTATTTAGCCTCGTAGAGCAGCCTGCCGTTGCGTCTGCCGCCGAGCAGCGCGCCCACGCCGGCACCGATGGCCCCTCCGTAAAAAAGCCCTGCCATGCTTGGGGTCCCGTCGTCCGTGGGCGTCACCGGCCTGTCTATAGGGTTTATAAACCTGGAATCTATATACGCCCCTACCAGCGCACCCACCACCATGCCGATTTTCGCCGTCGTCTTCCGCTTCCACCCGCCTTTATGTTGGTAGACGCTCTGGATGTCGCGCTGCTCAAGGCTGCGCGTGAAGCCGTGGCTCGTGATGGTGAGCTTTGTGCCGACCGCGCTGACGAATCTGGCTTCGACCGGGTCGCCGATGTTGGGCTTGAATTCGACCACTATCTTCTTGCCGGGCTTGAGGTCCTTCAAGCCTTGCCAGTCCTGCGTGTCGGCGTCGGCCGCGGGTTGCGCGGCGTCGCCCGTCTGCGCCAGGGCGGCGGACGGTGCCGCGGGCAACAGGGCCAAAATAAGTAGCAGCGCCAGGAGTCTGCTTTTCATGTGGCTCTCCTCGTGAGTGGTTTTCAGCAGAGCTCTATCAGGCGACCTTGTAGGCCATTCCGACGCGGTGTGAAAGCCGCGTTATGGCACTTTTCGAAGCGCCACACCCGTGCGTGCGAAGTGCCGGGGCCGAGACGCGGTACGCACGCCTTTTGCCTTACCCTCCGGCCTTCTGTTAAAATGCGCAGTTTGTTTCGGAACGTCTAAAAGAGGGTGTTCGTACAGTGAGGGAGATCATCAAGACTGAAAGTGCGCCGGCGGCCATCGGGCCGTATTCGCAGGCGGTGCGCGCCGGCGGGTTCGTCTTCGCCTCGGGGCAGATTCCGTTCGACCCGAAAACGGGCCAATTCGTGGAGGGCGGCGTCAGCGAGCAGACCGAGCAGGTGATGCGCAACCTCAGCGCCGTCCTTGAGGCGGCCGGGACGGGGCTCGACCGTGTGGTCAAGACGACCGTCTTCCTCGCGGACATGGACGATTTCGCGGCGATGAACGAGGTTTACGGGCGCTACTTCGCGGAGAACCCGCCGGCCCGCGCGACCGTGCAGGCGGCGCGGCTGCCCCGCGACGCGCGCGTCGAGATAGAAGTCATCGCCCTGGCGGGAAAAGAATAGCTACCGGGCAAACTGCGCGGACTCGTTTGTCATCGCAGCCTTGTACGGTAGCTATCAATTTGAAAAGACGTGCCGGGCCGGGCTTCAGGCCGCTTTCGCGACTTTGCCGGCCTTGATGCAACTGGTGCAAACCTTCTTGCGCTCGACGCCGCCCTGCGGCCTTTGGACGCGGATGGATTGCAGGTTGGGGTCGAAGCGGCGGCGCGTGCGGTTGTTAGCGTGCGAGACGTTGTTGCCGAACTGCGGCCCCTTGCCGCAGACTTCGCATCGTTTAGCCATGATGATTTAGTACCTCCGGTAATAGAAAGACGGATGAGTTCAACCTCTCAGTCGGGCACATGCGAATCCGCTTGAGAGATGCGAAACGAAAATTTATAGCAAACGGCTTTTGTAAACGTCAAGCAGGTGAGGGGGCCGCGGCCCGTACCCGGCCACGGCAGTCATCGTTAATTTCGAAGGAGCAGAAAGTGTCCAGAGTAATCAAAACAGCAGTTCTCGCGGCAGTCGCGGCCCTCGCCGCGCTCTCTTTCAGTGCCTGCGGGGCGACCGGCAGCAGCGGCGGCGGCGCGGCTACAGAGAATGTGGCCGCGACGGTCAACGGCAAAGAGATCAGGATGAGCGAAGTCGACACGACGCTCAACCAGCAGGCCCGCGGCCAGCAGTCGCAGCTCTCCCCGCTTGAGCTGGCGGCGGCGCGCTTGCAGGTGCTCGACGAGCTGATCAAACAGGAGGTCCTCTTCCAGCGCGCCGAGAAGGAAGGTCTCCTGCCGAAAGATGAAGAGATCACGCAGGCCATCGAGGAGCAGAAGCAGCGGAACGGATTGACCCTGGAGCAGTACCAAAAGATGCTCAAGGACAACAACCAGACCGAGCAGCAACTGCGCGACATCGCGCGCAAGCAGATCGCCGTCAAGCGGCTCCTCGACAGGGTCGGCAGCAAGGTGACCACCCCGAGCGAGAAGGAGGTCGAGGATTTTTACAACAACAACAAGCAGCGCTACGTCAACGCGCGCGGCGTCGGCCTGGCGGCCATCGTGGTCGACCCGAACGACAACGGCGCGACCGACGACGCGAAGGGCGAGGCCGAGGCCAAGCAGAAGATAGACATCATCTATCAGCGGCTCAAGAGCGGCGCGGATTTCGCGACGGTCGCGCGCGAGCGGAGCGAAGATCAGACGAACCTGCGCGGCGGCGACCTGGGCTTCTTCACCGAAGAGCGGCTCAAGCAGATGGGGCTCCCGCAGGACCTGGTCTCACAGTTCTTCGGCCCGATGCAGACCGGCGACGTGACTTCGCCGCTGCGGCTGAACAGCGGGCAGTGGTTCATCTTCAAGTTGACGGACAAGCGCTTGCAGACCGAGAACCTGACGCTCGACAACCCGGACGTGCGCAAGGACATCACCGACGGCCTGGTCAACCAGCGCAAGCAAATCCTGAACGCGGCGCTGCTGGAAGTGGCCTTGAACGAAGCGAAGATCGAAAACAAACTCGCCTCCGACATCGTCTCCAGCCCCGACAGGATGAGCGGCCTGCGCCCGGCCGCCCCTTCGCCGGGCGCGTCCCCGGCCGCGAGCCCCGCCGCCGCGGCTTCACCGCAGGCGACCGCCAGCCCCGCGGCCAGCCCGGCGGCCACTGCTTCGCCGGCAAAATAATTACAAGTGACGGGTGACGAGTGACGAGATAAAAACTCCTCGCCCGTCACCCGTCACCTGTCACTCGCCACTGTCTTCATGCTGTTCCGGCTCTCAGACGTACACAAGTCTTACGGCTCGCAGGAGGTCTTGCGGGGCGCGTCCGTGCAGGTCAATCCGGGCGAGCACGTCGGGCTGGTCGGGCGCAACGGGGCGGGGAAGACCACCGTCTTCCGGCTCATCAGCAACGAAGAGACGCCCGACCGCGGCGACGTGGTCCGCGCTCGCGGCCTGCGCCTGGGCCTGCTCGCGCAGCACGTACACTTCGAGCCGGGCTCGACCGTGCACGAGTCCGCGCTCGCGGCCTTCGGCCACCTGCAACAGATCGAGCACGAGATGCACGAGCTCGAACACCGCATGGCCGAAGCGCCAGAAGACTTGGAGGCGGTGCTCGAACGTTACAGCGAGCTGCAACAGCAGTTCGAGCGCGAGGGCGGTTTTGAGTACGCCGCGCGCGCCGAAGCGATCTTGCAGGGCCTCGGCTTCGACCGCGACGCCTGGGCGATGGAGACCGAGAAACTCTCCGGCGGGCAGCAGAACCGCCTGGGCCTCGCGCGCCTCCTCTTGGCGGAGCCGGACGTTCTGCTGCTGGACGAGCCGACCAACCACTTGGACGTCAACTCGGTCGAGTGGCTCGAAGAGTTTCTGAGCACGTACAACTCTGCCTACGTCATCATCAGCCACGACCGCTACTTCCTGGACCGCACGGCCGCGCGCATCGTGGAGCTTGAGAACGGGCGCGCGGCGAGCTACACGGGCAACTACTCCGCGTACCTCGTCGAGCGCGAGGTCCGCCGCGAGGCGCAGCAGCGCGCCTACGAGAACCAGCAGCACCTGATCAGCAAGACGGAAGAGTTCATACGCCGCAACCTCGCGGGCCAGAAGACCAAGCAGGCCAAGTCGCGCCGCAAGATGCTCGAAAAGCTTGAGCGCGTGGATGCCGTGCGGCCGGACCAGTCTTCGGGCGACTTCCGCTTGCAGCAGGTCGAGCGCGCCGGCACGCAAGTCCTGACGGTCGCGGACGCCGCGGTCGGCTACCCGGGCAAAGTGCTCGCGCGCGACATCACGTTCACGCTCCGGCGCGGCGAGTGCCTCGGCGTCATCGGGCCGAACGGCTCCGGCAAGACCACCTTCGTCAAGACCGTGCTCGGCAAGTTGCAGCCGCTCGCGGGCGAAATCCGCTGGGGCACGAAAGTTCAGGTCGGCTACTACGCGCAGCAGTTGGACGATTTGGACGACCGCAACGAGATCATCATGGAGTTGCGCCGCGTCGCGCCCTCGACGGCGACGGCCGGCGAGCTGCGCTCCTTCCTCGCCAAGTTCCTCTTCACAGGCGACGACGTTTACAAGCACGTCCGCGACCTCTCGGGCGGCGAGAAGGGCCGCCTCGCCCTCGCCAAGCTGATCTACTCGCGCGTCAACGTGCTCGTCCTGGACGAGCCTACGAACCACCTCGACATCCCCTCGCGCGAGGCGCTCGAAGAAGCGCTCGACGCCTACCAGGGCACCATCATCACCATCAGCCACGATCGCTACTTCCTGGACCGCGTCGCCACGCAGATTCTCGCGCTCGACGGCGCGGGCGGCGCGGAGCACTACGACGGCGATTACACGGAGTACCACGACTGGCACGCGGCGAAGAAACGCGCGCCCGTTCAGGAGGCGCCCGCGCCCGCGAAGGCCAAAGAGCCCGTTACGCGTCAGCAGCAGCAGAAGACGAAAGCGGCCCAGAGCAAGGGCAAGAAGAAACAGCCCGCCCGTGATTCGCAGTCAATCGAGACGGAGATCAGTGACGCGGAAAAGCGCCTGACTGAGATTTCCGAACAACTGGGCCGACCGGAAGTCGCGCGCGATCCCTCACGCCTCAAGGCTCTCAACGAAGAGTACAAGAGCGCGGACGAGCGGCTTCGCAAGCTCTACGAGGAGTGGGAGCAGGTGTCCGCGGAGACGGCGAGTGCCTGAAAGATCGGGGCGAAATACTCGCGCTGGCGGCTTGACGTTGGAGGCCGCCTCATTTATATTGCGCAACGCTCACAGGGTCTGTACTGAGTTTATCTCCGCCTCAGCCTCGCGTCAGCAACTTCCAAGGTAAATCGTCTTAGATTTCTTGTCCCGGTACGTGGGAGGCAATAGTCTTCTGCGCCGTTCGGCATCATTCTCCTCACGCGGAGAATAACTCACAACCCTTCTGCACAACGGAGCCACCAAATGCGAAAAAATATAACCGCGCTACTCGTTATCGCTGCGATCCTCGTTACCGCCAATTTTCAGGTAGGCATGTCGCGGAATCAGCAACAACATACTTCCACAGTTACAGACAGCGCCTCAAGACCTGTCCTGGCAGAGGACACGCCCGTCAGGCTCCGCCTCGCTCAGACAATCTCATCGGGCACGTCGAAGGTAAATGACAAGGTTGATTTCGAGGTGGTCGAGGACGTTAAAGTCGGTGATCTAGTTGTTATCCCTCAAGGCGGAACCGCCATCGCCACCGTGACAGAAGCCAAGCCCAAAAAGAGCTTCGGGCGTTCGGGAAAACTTAACGTTAATATTGATTACGTCCGCTTGACTAATGGAGATAAAGCCCCCCTGCGAGCAGTGAAGGGTGGGAGCGGCGGAAGTCGGACGGGAGTTATGACAGGTGCCGTCGTCGCAACGGCGATAGTCTTTTTCCCTGCAGCCCCTCTCTTCTTCTTCATTAAGGGCAAAAACATCGTCATTCCGAAGGGCACAGAAATCACGGGCTATATAGCGGCCGACACCCCTATCAACTCCGCACCTTCAAATGTCCAAATGGCGACATCAACTAACTCGACTCCGCAGCCCGATTCCCTCAATACAGATTTGTCGGCGGTTGCTTTGAAGTCATCACCGGACGGCGCTGAGATTACAGTAGACGGCAAGTTTATGGGGACGACGCCCTCCACTTTAAATTTGCCGGCAGGGGAACACACCGTAAAAATTGAGAAAAGCGGCCACAAGGAATGGGCTCGAACCGTAACGTTAAGTGCGGGGGGTAACATAACGGTCGACGCGACACTTGAAAAGAAGTAGCGGTAATTGAAATGAGATGGCGTGCTTGACAGGCTTGCTCCCGCTTTGTTAATTTACGGCTTCGCTTTTTCAGCCACCTGGAAGCGAGTTTTGTCACCACGTAGGCGCGTAGCTCAGGGGTAGAGCACTACCTTGACACGCGCCTTTTCTACATTAATTCCTCATAAATTCACATCTTTTCATTCTTCGCTACTAACTTTTTTTCTGCTTTCTATGCTCAATGTGGAAACGAGTGTGGAAACGCCGGAGGTAAAGATATGGCGAAAGAACGAACTGGCTACACTTATCAAGATAACAATGGACGTTGGTACGCAAGAATAACTTTTACCAATGAACAGGGAATCCGGCATGACATTAAACGTAGTGCTAAAGATGAGAAAGCAGCAAGCAAGGCTCTTAAATCTTTAGTTCGTGAATTAGAAGATAATGGTGAACGCTCACTTGAAAATGCGAATATGGATTTCGCAGAGTTAGCCGAGCATTACATTCAAAATTATCTTCACGAAGCTGTGTATGTCGGAGAGATGAAAATTTCTGGCGTAAGAGGGCGCGAAGAGGCTCTATATCAAGTAAAACCACTCCAAGAGTTTTTCGGAAAAAGAAAAATTCGCTCAATCACTTATGGTGACATTCGCACCTATAGACATAAGCGGTTGCAAACTCCAACACAAATTGATCTAAAACGTTATAAGCGAGAATTACAAACTAATCCGAAAGCAGAACTCCGCTCAACGCGCACAATTTCAGCCGTCAACAAAGAACTCGGAAAGCTAAAACGAATGTTCAATATTGCCGTTCGTGAGCAATGGCTACAACGCAACCCATTTAATAATGGTGAAAGTCTTATTAGCGTTGAAACTCATCGTTTACGAATTTTAAGCCGCGATGAAGAGAAACGTCTTTTTGCTGCTTTTGATGCCGAACCAAAACGAAGCCACTTAAAGGGAATAACTTTATTGGCCCTCGATTGTGCATTAAGACGAGGGGAAATTTTCACGCTGAAATGGTCTGATATTGATCTTGACCAAAAAATCGTAACCGTGCGCGCATTTAATTCCAAGACCGCACGCTCACGCACGGTAGCTATGACAATTCGAGTTTACCAAGAGTTAGAAAGACTCTGGCAAATATCTTCCAAGAATCCCGCCGAGTTAGTTTTTGGAAAGCTGACTACTATTAAGAAGGGATTTGGGAAAGCATTGGCGGCGGCAAAAATTGATGATTTCCATTTTCATGATTGCAGAGCAACCTGCATCACGAGGATGATTCAAGCTGGATTGCCACCAGCAGAAGTTATGAGGATTAGTGGGCATTCTACGTTAAGTGCATTTTATATTTATGTGAGAAGCAATATGGAATCTGTCTACCGTGCTGCTTCTGTTTTAGATTCTTTCAATGCTGAACAGGCAGCACAGGGAACAAAACAGGAAGAGTCAGAAATGATTAACTAGCTTCATTCTTAGTTAGTGAATTCTGATAAACTTCGGCTCGCTTTTGTCTCGAACATTAGCGAGCCTTTTTATTTTTAGGGAATGACTTTTTCAGGGAGGCCAATTGACTAATAAATCAATTAATTTTAAGTCCACATATAAGGCATCAGAAGTAGCAGAATATCTAGGATTGAAACACACGGGCAAGGATTCATTTATTTCGCTTTGTGAAAAAGGATGCGATGCAGAAGAACTAGGTAATTACTTCAAACTTCTTACTTCACGATCAGAAATTGTTATTACAAGAAGATATATTGGAAAAAGAAAACGGTTCGCTACATCGCGCGAACATGCAGAACGTATGAGCGAGCCGCAACGCACTATTGATTTTCGGTCAATGGATTCAATAGAGGCGGCATTAGGAGAATTCCAAAAACGTGATCTGGAAAGATTGCAGAAGAAACTGAAAAAAATTGCTGTAGATATTCAAAAACTTAACAATACCAACTTAGTTCGCCGTATAGATAAGCATAAGTATCATCCTGAAGTTTCTAATCTTCCGCCATTACTCAATTACTACGCTGATAAATTTATAAAGCTCATGTTAAGAGAAACTGAAGGGATCGGAGCGAAACAAAAACCAGACCATACAAGGTTTATGAAAGGACTCTACAAATATGTGCGTGATAATACGAAGGAATGGCATGATGCTCTTATAGCAGATGTCTTAAACGAAATCGGGCCAGACAGTAAGGACACTGAACAGAGCCTAAAGGAGTGGCGCAACCGGCATGGGATTATAGAGAAGAAGGTAACGCGAAAAAACCAGAATTTGTAATTTCGCGTTGCTGTGCGTAGCGGAACAATCAGGCATGATAGGGATCGAAGAGAAACAACTCTTCGATCTTTTCTTTTAAGGAGCGGATATGACAGCACAAACAAGCTCGACTGAGCTTCTTACTGTGAAGCAACTGCCCTTTCCACGCACAACGGTGTGGCGATTAATGAAGAGTGGCAAGCTGGCCTGTTTTCGGATAGGCAGAAGGCTCTACTTCAGCCCTGAACATATAGCCGCGTTGCTGAAAAGCTGCGAAAAGCCAAGTAATACTGGCATTCGGAAGGAAGGTGAAAGATGACAATAGAATTAAAGCCGCTAGTAGCTGGAACTACCAACGGCTCTAACAACCATAGTGAACCTCAAGCTGGACAGGCCAATTATAGCATTAATGAAGCTATACCACAGAATTTTTCTGAAGCAATTTCAATAATTGCTAAAAATTGGCCCAGTTCACCCAATGATATTAAAGCTACAACGGCTTTAGCATCAGTGTTATTCAAATTAGGATGGAAAGAAACCGAAGTAAAGCCATTAATAGAAAAAATCTCAAAAGCTGCTGGAATGAACTTAAAAAGAGCAAGTCAGGGAATGAGTTATGCTTTTAGTCGGCTACAAAATAATGAGCCTGTATTCGGGTGGAAAAAGCTGACTTCATTACTAGGCGAGGAAACAATAGATGCCCTAAAGAATGCTTTAGGCTTCAAGACAAAGGAGAATGAACAACAAACAAATAAACTTGAAATACTAGATACGCCACCAATAACGCTACGCAAACCAATTTCATTAATAGAAGAAAGAGGATACGTCGCAACCTGGCTTGACGTTAAATTAACTCTTTCTGAAACGACTGATGAAGATGGGAAAATCATTAAACATGATCCGCCACTAATTAAGACTGAAAAGCGGCTGATGATAATGCGCGATGATGGGATGTTATTTAACAGCGAAAAGAACCCACTTAATAATCTTGGATTTGAGATTTCATTGACTGAAATTCCGCCCGTAGAAAAGCTGTGGTCTGCTAAAGGAGTTAAATGTTATCAAGCAGGAGAAAGAATTGATCCGAAAGTTTTATTCGACAGAATTCGCACGACTATAGACAGATTTATAGCCTTTGATCGAAGCCTAGCAGATCAAAGATCAATGTGTGAATTCATAGCCTGCTATATTTTAGCAACGTGGTTTCTAAGTGCTTTCAATGTTATTGGTTTCTTATGGCCCAATGGGGAAAGGGGAAGTGGAAAGACCCAATTATTAACCCTGATAAGCCAGTTAAGTTATTTAGGACAATTGTTGCTTGCTGGTGGGAGTTATGCGTCTCTTAGAGATTTAGCAGATTATGGAGCAACTATTTGTTTCGATGATGCAGAAAATCTTGAGAGCCGCAAATTTGACTCCGATAAGAGGACTCTTCTCTTAGCAGGAAATAGAAGGGGAAGCCATGTGACTGTTAAAGAATCAGTTGGAAACAATAAATGGCGAAACCGTTATGTAAATACATATTGTGCGAGAGCATTCTCAGCAATTGCATTGCCGGATTCAGTTTTAGCAAGTCGGACAATTATTGTTCCTCTTATTAGAACTACTGATAAAACTAAAGCGAATAACGATCCTCAAGATTTTAAATTATGGCCGCATGATTATAGAAAACTTGTAGATGATTTATGGGCTTTAGCTTTGGCAAATCTGAGAGAGTTGTCCAGTTACGAAACCAAAGTTAATAATTCATCTTCTCTGAAAGGTCGAGCTTTAGAACCCTGGAAAGCAATATTAGCAATTGCTCTTTGGCTCGAAGATCGAGGAATTAAAGGATTGTGGGAGAGGATGAATGAACTCTCTTTCAGTTATCAACGTGAAAGGCAGGATTTTGAAAGTGAAGATATTACATCATTAATTATCCGAAGCCTCTGTAGATGTCTCGGCTGTGAGGTTGTGAGCTTATGTGAGGTTAGTGATGTTGATCTTGACACCTCAAAGGTATTCGTTACTACCGCCAAAATCGAAACTGAAGCATTGAAGCTCATTGAAGAGCTTGACCTCGACATAGATGAAAATGAGGTCGCATCCCGAAAGATAGGAAAGAAGCTGGCCCAGTTACGCTTTCAAAAACATCGTGAAGGGGGAACAGGAAAGTATGGCTGGTATGCCAGTCAGAAGGAGTTAGCTTATTGGGTAAAGGCTCTCGGTATAACCTCTATAGAGGATGAATAGCCTAGCCTTGATTCCCTATCAAACTAAACCTCACAGACCTCACAAACCTCACAACTTCACATGGGTAAAATTGATAGTATCTTTTGCTAAGAATCGTAATTTGCGATTCTGAAAGTTAGAACTCGCTTAAACTTCCGCCCAGTTATAAGCATCCTTCCATCGTCATACAGCCCAAACGCGCCATTTTGAATGCCTTGATGAAGGCTAGAGGTGAGCGGAATTAATTTTGCTTCTTGGCTTATTGGGCAGTTGTAGAAGTGAGAAATAGAAATTACTTTCTGTAACAGAAGATTGAGAGTTATCTATATATACTGTCGAATAAGAAATTAGCTAAATAAGATGGCTTTAGCCTTTTCAGGAGTTTATATTCTTTCAAGGCTGCGCTTTTATTATCAGCATGAATATATAGTCTGCCGAGAGTATAGTGGCCGTAACTGCTATTAGGATTCTCCCGAACTAATTGACTTAGAATTTCTTCTCCTCTGGCTAGTTCATTTGTTTCAATAAAGATGTCTAGTAAACGCTGGTAGACCTCTAACTCAATACTCTCTTTTAATACTTCATCTTTTGAAGGATGGGAGATACTATTCTTATAAGCCCCAATAGCATTGTTGTAATCGCCTAATAGTTGGTAGGTTTGCCCTAACTTTGAATATGTATAAGCATCCGGCTTAATCCTTACAGATTGAAGAAAAGCATTAATAGCGTTCCTTAGCTCGCTGCTATAAACTAACCTAATTGATTTTGCATCTGACAGCTTGGCGCTTTGTACTTTATCTAAATACATCCTCCCTAATTTAAAATAGGCTCTGTCGTTCGCCGCGTTTGAATTGATCGCTATTTTATAAGCCTCGATAGCTTCGTCATTGCGCTTTAACTCTTCATAACTCTCGCCCAGCTTAAAATGTGCTTGGGCATTATCGGGGTTGAGGCGAACTATTTGTTTATATATTTCAAGGGCTGCTGTAGCATATTGATTCTGAATTTTAGAACCTTCCTTTGAAGTCAATGTTAGCCAATCATAATAATTCCCTAAACTAAAGTAGGCTTCCTCGTGATCAGGTCGTAAACGAATAGCTTGTTTGAATGCTGCTATTGCTTCATCAACTCTGCGCAAGCGTGCGTAGGCATTCCCTAAATTTATATAGGCTTCACTCGAAGTAGGTTGTTTTTGGACTTTCTCTAAGGCTTCTTTTAATTTCTTTCCTGCTGAAATGTTAGAAGAAGGCTTTTCACGAACACTCTGAGCCTGAGTGTTTGAAAGAGAGTCTAAAGAAAGAAGTATGATTAACAACGCTACATGTAAAGCCGTTTTCTTCATATGACATACCTCTAAACGATTCTGAAAAAGCCAGAATCTTTCGTGACGCTTATCTTATGTCTTTGATATTCTGTAACTTCATTTCTTTGAAAAATTCTTGCTCAAACAATGCCTAAAGCAACTGCACTAAAAGAGTAAGAATGAGAGTCGTTGAGAAGCACAAATTCAAAGTGCTTCTGGCGATTCTAAAATTCAATGGAATAATAAAGTCAAATGACTTTAAGAGCAATATAGAAATAATTGCTGTTCGACTGTCAGGAGGAAACTTCTGATGGGAACAGCGAGGAGGCCGAAACCTAAAAAGTTAGCTAAGAAGTTGAAACAGATTCGTCTTGCTCTAAATTTATCTCAGAATGAATTGATAAAAAGGTTGGGTTTTGAGAGAGAACTTGTACAAGGGACAATTTCAACTTATGAATTGGGTAAGAGAGAGCCTTCTTTACCTCTCTTACTAAGATATGCTCAGATAGCGGGAATATGCGTGGATGTTCTAATTGATGATAAGTTAGATTTGCCAGCAAGGTTGCCGAGTAGAGCTAAACATTAGTTCAGACATTTCAGTGATTCACAAATCCATTGGCATTCTAAGAATTTTTTACAAAGGTTTGTTGCTCAATTCTAGAGCATACTGTCATTATTCGCTCATCAAGTATTAACTTATAACTAATCATGTCCACAAAAAATCTTTCTATTATGTACCGGCCAGTAAGATTAGGTTTTTTGGTCAGAGAAGGGAATGTGGATGATCTCGTAACTGCTGCTGGAATTAGCACATTGTTATATGGAGGCATATATAATCCTATCATCCCCATTTCAGCTAATACGGATTTCGCAGAGAGTTTACTTAATATTTTCAATGTAGATGTAATTTACCCTGTTGCTAAGGATGAACAAATAACTCAATTCACAGACAAATATCCTCTTTTACGTACTCCACATTTTGTTTCAACTGAAATTTTTTACGAAGATCATATAACTAAGAAAAATGCGATTATGTATTTAGATTCTCTCAATGTAGTCAACTATTATTGGGAGGAAGAATTCAAGCATAAAGCTCGCCGCTTACCGGCAGACTATAACCGACACGTAATTATCAAGTGGTCAGAAAATCATCCCTTCAAAAATTTATTTTCTCTTGCCTTTGGCTACTATCCGAGCAATTTAAATCTTAAAGATGATTTTGAATCAAATTTCTTGGAGGGGTTGCATGGGAATGTAGTAGAGATAGGGGATGATATGGTTTTTCAATTAGGGGCTAGTGCTCCAAAATCTATTACGCCTATCTTATTAACTTCTTCGGAACTGAAATATTACGATGAAAGGTTATATGGTAATGGGATTTTTGTTGGGGATGAGAATGATTTCACCGATTTATGTCTTTTCTGGAATGTAAGAGCTACCGGAACGATTGTAGAATTTTTGCCACGTAATCACCTGCAAAAGTTCAAAGGCTCATTAAGAAAATATTTGAAGGGGCTGAATGAGTCGCAACCCCCGACTTCAGATAACAAAGATCGAATAACAGCTTACTGCCAGTCAGCAAAATATGATGAAGTTAAAAAATTAATCCCCAAAATCCCTAGTGATACTCCTATTGGAGTATTCCCATCTGATCATGAAGTTACTTGGAATGGTTTTAATTTGAGACCTTCAAATTTTTATTTCAATGATGCTCAAACATTGGCCTCTATAGACAAGACAAATGACGGTTATAAAATATCCTTTAGCTTACCCGAAATACCGAAAGTAAATCGTCAAAACCCTAGAATTGAACATCAAAGTTTTATCACTTCTATTGGAGTCTCAACTTCTTTAGGTAGTACAGGGGAGGAAGATGCCTATCCTGAGCATACTTTAAAACCGCCTTTTATTAGAGAGTTGAATGGGTTCTACGGTCGTAGCATTATTGGTAATCCATTTAAATTTAGGGTGGAGGAATACGGAATCCGAATTATCACTGAATGTAGCGAGTATTCATTATCTTTATCCCCTGTTTCGTACGAGTCCATAATTAGTCAAATCTTTAATCTAGCCGGTCTAAAGGTAGAGATAAGTCAGCCAGGGATTTTAACTAAACATATACTTCAAAAGCTGAATGGTGTAGAAGGAGGGAGACTCTTAAAGATAGCAGGTGTTAGGCGGTTATTTGATTCTTTAAAAAGAGATGATTTTATAACTCAAAGTGCGGCATCGCAGATCATTTTTCGTAAATGCTCTTTCCTGGAAACGGAACTCAAAGCAATCTTTAAGAATGATTATGATGATTTAATCTCTCAATATTTCGTATTCAAGTCAGAGACCGGAAGATTTACTTGGAAAGCAGGAATAAATAAGGCCATAGATATTAGTGATGAGAGAGTAAAAGAATTATTCATGGGAGACTTTAGGAAATTCGAGAATGTTTTCAGCCCGTACGGAATAGGACCGAAGTTGAAGACAGGGGATGTGTTCAGAATCTTGTTAAGGAAGGAATTTTTACGGGCAGGTTTAGAATTAACGTGTGATCATTGTAAGTTAAGAACTTGGCTATCATTAAGGGAAATAGATGATTACTGGGTCTGCAACTATTGTGGTGGGAGAAACCAAACCAGCCTTCACCTCAGCAATGAATGTCATTGGAAATATAGAAAAAGCGGTCTATTTGCGAAAGACAACAATCAAGAGGGGGCTATACCGGTAATTCTTACTTTACTACAATTTCATAGGAGACTTAGTTTTTCTAGTTATGGTTATTCCCCGGCCTTAAAAATCAAGGGGAATTCGGTTAATTGTGAAATCGATTTATGTATTTTGCAAAATCAAAATATGGGCTTTGAGATTGGTATAGCAGAATGCAAAAGCGAAGGTGGGGAAATTACACTCGATGATATACAGAAATTTAAATCAGTTCATGATCAACTAGATAAAATAGGGATTAGATGTAGCTTAATATTCTCCAAGACTGCGGACTCATTTAGATCAGAGGAAATAGATTTGTTCAAAAAGTTAGCGAGTGAAAAAGTTAAGTGCATCTTATTTTTGAATAAGGAACTTGAGCCGCATGAGCTTTATGAAGGATACGAAACCCACGAATTAGTTACCAAGTACGCCTCCACATTAGAAACTATGGCTTGGAATTCTCACAAGGTTTATCTAAGCGAATAATTATAAAGAGTAAGAATAAGGAATTCGCGGAAATCGACACGCCATTTAAGTGTAGTTTCATAATGCGATCTCAAGACGATTCAGCCAACAAACAAATTACCTATAACAAGAAATATTCACCTATTTCTTCTAGCCTGATTCTTCGCTCTTTTAATCGCCGCATTAATCAAATTTAGCGGCTCATCCTGCGGCTTTAGCTCCCCTTCCAGCGATAACATATATAATTCAAGAGCGGCTTTATGAGGATTAGTATAAAGATACATCAACTCAATTCCGTTAGATAAAATCTTACTGGCCCTTATCACTCCTTCTGGCCCACTATTAATTTCCTTCTTAACAATGAATAGTAATCGTGCAAGACACTCGACAGCGGCAGAATCTTTGCATAATTCAGGCTCAAGAATATTAAGCCACGTTTCGCGGTCTGCTACTAGATCAGCATAACAAATTGGATCGGCGGACATTTCCAAGGATATAGGCTCAACCCTTACAATAGTGGAAACATTGACAATGAAAAATATTAACAATAATGGAAATTTTTATCAATGCATTAATGAGTAATTTAAGGCCATTTTGCTGAAACGCCTTGTTTAGTCTTTCCAAATTTGTAAAGCTATCCAAAATCAATATGATAGCGGTGCTATAGTCTTGAGCCTATGGCGCTGAAACTACAGGTTCAAGAGATTGCAAGAAGGCAAGGCATCGAAAATGCCTCACAACTTTCAAAACTTACAGGAATCGGAATGCCTTCGAGTTATCAACTGTGGAAGGGAACTGCTAAAAGAGTTTCATTGAAAACATTGAATACCCTTTGCAACAGGCTAAAAACGCATCCAGCGATCTTGTTTGATTATAAGCCTGATCCAGAGAGTTCAGTTAAAGGTAGAAAGCGATAGAATTGAACAAAACAAAAAAATAAAAAATATTTTCTTCAAAATCAAAATGCCATTTTCGGCAAATTTCTTAGCCTGCCCTCAAGACAACTCCGACAATTCTAACCTAGAAAATTATTTCTTCTTTCTGGGCCTTCCAACTTTTCGCTCTTCAACTAACTTCAAATCTTTCTCTTTAATCATGTAGTCCCTGCCGAATTTCTGTGCTGGTAATCTTCCATCTGTTATAAGTGCCTGAACTCTCCTAATAGTCACGCCTAAACGATCAGCTACTTGTTTTGTAGTCAGAAACTCCATAAGTAACTAGATTTATACAAGTAAATAAATTATTCGTCAAGATGCAGAATTTTCTTGAAATAATATTCAATCTATTCTAAAATTCCTCAAGAATTGGCGAGTTACAATGATTTCTGTTTGTAGCTCATTTGAAAGCGCAGAACGGAAAAGATTGAATGTGGAAATTAATGTGGAAACAAGAGCATCACTTGACACAATCTGAGGCTCTTTGTTACTTTAAACCCTCGTTTTCAGAGGCTTTGAAAGCGATTGTAGGCGCGTAGCTCAGGGGTAGAGCACTACCTTGACACGGTAGGGGTCTGCGGTTCAAATCCGCACGCGCCTACCATTTTTGTGCCTGAATTTAAGGGTTAGCTGCGACCCGATCAGCATGACGGCAGGCGACCCGACGATTAGGTGAAAATTCCCCCATTCGGCGAGTGGCGTTATATCTGGAACGAACCGTCCGTTGCCGTAATAAGCCCCGGCCGCGGCACCGATGGGACGGCGTCAAGCCTGTTCCTGTTCGGCATCCTGTGCAATCAGGCGCGAGAAATCATCCGGCGTGTCCACGTCCACCTCGCCGCTCGGGAAGGGTAAGAAGTGCGCCTCCGAGGCGTGTCTCTTGATGACCTGCTTTGCGCCGGCCGTACCTTCGAGCCGTGCCAGTTCTGCGAAGAGCGCTCTGCCGAAAAGGGCCGGCACGCCGGAGCTTCCGCCGTACTGCGAGGCGATGACGGCGCTTCCGGTGGCGCGGTGTGCTGTGATGAGGCTGGAGATTACATCGGGGGTGACGTGAGGTTGGTCGCACAGCAAAAGGACGGCTGCGGCTGTGTCGGCGTCCGCACTGACGAGACCTTCGACGCCCGCGCGGATTGAAGAAGCCATCCCGGTCTCCCAGAGGGGATTCAACACTTCACGCACGTCGAGCCCGTCTAATTCACGTCTGGACAGTTCACTGTGTGCGCCCGTTACCACGATGACGGGACGGCACCCCGCGTTTAGCGCGGCCAGCGCCGCGCGCCTGAGCAGGCTCTCGCCCCGGAATTGAAGCGTCTGCTTGGGGCTGCCCATGCGGGAGGATGACCCAGCCGCCAGGACAACAGCGCCGACGCCCGGACGAGCGCCTTCAATCGCCGGGGGCTCACACATCACGTCGGCCTTCGCCCCTCACGCCGCCGCCACAGGCCGGGCGAGTTCTTCAGCCAAGGGCACGCGCTCGCCGTCGACAGGGCTGCCGTGGATGGAGCCCCTGCGCTCGCGCAGCATCCCGCCGCGCCGCCCGTCCAGCACGGCGCGCATCTCGGCGACGATTGACAGCGCGATCTCGGCGGGCGCGTTCGCCCCGATGTCCAGACCGGCGGGCGAATAAAGGCGGGACGTGTCGGCCTCTTCGAGACGGAACGCGGGGTCGCCCGCCGCCAGTTCACTCAGCATCCGCTCGGTGCGTTTGCGCGGGCCCATGACCCCTATGTAGCGCGCCGGAGATGCGAGCAGGAACTTGAGCAGCGCAAGGTCGTGCGAGTAGTTGTGCGACATCAGCAGCGCCAGGGTGCGCGGTGTAATCGTCACCCGCGAGCCGACCTCTTCGGGGCGCGAGAGTGTGACCCTGTCTGCCATCGCAAACCGTGAGCGGCTGGCGGGGCGGGCCTGCGGGTCCACGACCTCCGTCTGCCACCCCAGGCCGCGCGCGAGTTCGACGACGGGCAGAGCGTCATGGCCCGCCCCGAAGATGACGAGCGGGACCGGGGGCAGCAGCGTTTCGATGAACACCTTCACGGCCCCGCCGTCCAAGTCGTAGACGCGCGCGCCGGGCGTTGCTTCTCCGCGCGATAGCGCTCGCACCTCGCTTTCGAGCAGCTCGGCCACACGGCCGCTCAGTTTCTCGCGGCTGACGTCGCCTCCCCCATCGATTAAGATTCGCGCCCCGGTTTCGATGCGAGCCGCAGCAGGTGACGGCCCCGGCGTTGTATGTTGGTACACGGTCGCGACCGACACGGGCGCGATGCCGGCTTGCGCCTCGCAGGAACGCCTCAGCGCCTCCAGGTAGACTGAGCCGGGCGCGAGCGGCTCGACCAGCACGCGCACGACGCCGTTGCAGCCGAGCCCGAGGCCCCATGCCATCTCTTCGCCCGTCGAGGCCGTGTCGTACTCGACGACTTTTGCCGCGCCGGTTTTGATGACACGCTTGGCGTGCTCCATCACGTCGCTTTCTAAACACCCCGCGCTGATCGCGCCCGTCGTCGCCCCACCTTCGCAGACGAGCATCCTCGCGCCGGGCCGCCTGTACGACGAGCCCTCGACGCTCACGACCGTCGCCAGCGCGCAACGCTCGCCCCTCTTGTCCGCCCCGTCGAACGCTTCGACTAAGGCTCGCACTTCGTTCATAAGTCACCCTGACAGCTTCGTCCCGAGTCGCTCAAAACCCCCTCCGCACCTCGGCGTCCATCGGGCTTTCCGCCCTTCGCAGTGGTCCCTCACAGCAACTTGTCCGGCGTGATCGGCAGCTCGCGCACGCGGCGGCCCGTGGCGTGGAAGACGGCGTTGGCGATGGCCGCCGGGATGCCGACCATGCCGAGTTCGCCCATGCCCTTCACCCCGAGCGGGTTGACCACCGTGTCGTCCTCCTCCACGAACAGCGTCTCGACCTCGTGCACGTCCGCGTTGACGGGGACGTGGTAGTGCTGCAAATTCGGGTTCATGATGCGGCCGTAGCGGTGGTCTATCTCGGTCGCCTCCGTGAGCGCCATGCCTATGCCCCAGACCACGCCGCCGATCTCCTGGCTGTGCGAAGCCTTCGGGTTGATGATCTTGCCGCAGGCCGTGACCTCTATGGCGCGGGTGACGAAAACGCGGCCGATGTCGGGGTCAACCTTGACCTCGACGAACTGCGCGCCGTGAGCCATCGTCGAGTACTTCTCGCGCTCCTTCGAGGGCTTCGCCTCGAACGTCTCGACAATTTCTGTGAGGCCGTTTTTACGCATCACGTCCGCGACGCTGACGGACTTAGACGTGTCGCTCTTGAGCCGCAGCCTGCCGTCCAGCATCTCAACGTCCGCGGCCGCCGCCCCCTTGAGGGGCGAGGACGTATCCTGGTTCGCCAGCGTGAGCAGCTTGGCAGTGACGGCCAGCGCCGCGCCGTGCACGGCCGAGCCGACGCTCGCCGTCGTCCACGAGCCGCCCTGCGCGGGTGCGCGCGGGAAGTTCGTGTCGCCCAGCTCGAACTTCACCTGCTCGGGCCTGAGCCCGAGGTACTCCGCGGCGATCATGGTGATGACCGTGTAGGTGCCTGGGCCAATGTCGCTCGTCGCGCTGGCGACGTGTGCCGTCCCGTCCGCCTTGAAGGTGATGCGGGCCGTGGCGGGCATCTGGAACGCGCCCCAGATGCCCGTGGCCGTCCCCCAGCCGACGAGCAGTCGCCCGTCGCGCATCGAGCGCGGCTCAAACTTACGGTCTTTCCAGCCGAACTTCTCCGCGCCGAGCCGGTAGCATTCGCGCAGCGCCTTGCTCGAAAACGGCTTGCCATTCTCGGGGTCCGTCTCGGCGTAGTTGATGAGCCTGAGTTCGAGCGGGTCTATCTTGAGCGCGTAGGCCAACTCGTCCATCGCGCACTCTAACGCGAACATGCCCGAGACGGCTCCGGGCGCGCGCATCCAGGTCGGGGTGTTGAGGTCCGTGTCCGCAATCTTCAGCGGCGCGTAGAGGTTCGGGCAGGCGTAGACCTGGCGCGAGAACCCCGTCGTGTTGTCCGAGAACTCCTCGAAGGTGGACGTGTTGTGCCAGGCTTCGTGGATCATGGACGTGAGCTTGCCCGATCTTTCGGCCCCGAGCGCGACTTTCTGGATCGTGTAGGGGCGGTAGCCGTGGCCCGTGAACATCTGCGTCCGCGTGTAGACGACCTTGACCGGGCGCTTCAGCTCGCGGGCCGCCATCGCCGTCAGCGCGGGGTAGTAGTTCGGCCTGAGGCTTGAGCCGAACGCCCCGCCGACGTAAGGTGAGACGACCGAGACGTTTTCTTCGGGGACGCCGAAGCTCGACGCGAGGTGCCGGCGCACGCCGTAGACCTCCTGCGACTTGTCGAAGACGGAGAGCTTGTCGCCCTGCCAGACGGCTATGGCCGCGTGCGGCTCCATGGCGTTGTGGTGCTCTATGGGGATGCGGTACTCGGCCTCGACCTTGACGGGCGCGCTCTTCATCGCCGCCTCGGGGTTGCCGCGCGGCTTAGGGGGCGGCCCCTGCGAGGGGAAGCGCCCGCGTTCGCGAGCCTGCTCTGTGTCGGTCGTGTGCTTCTCGGTGTTGTAGGAGACACGGACCAGGCGCGAGGCGTAGCGCGCCTGCTCGTAAGTCTCCGCGACGACGAGCGCGACGGGCTGGCCGTTGAAGAAGATTCGGTTTGACTGTAGCGCGCGGAAAGACTTGTCACGCTCCTCCGTGGCGCGCGGGGGCGAGTCCTCCGTGTTCCTCTTCGGCCCGAGCTTCGGCGCGTTCAGGTGAGTGAAGACGCGGATGACGCCGGGGGCGCGTTCCGCCTCGCGCGTGTCCATCTCCTTGATCGTACCTTTGGCGACGGTCCCGAGCACGATGAAGCCGTAGGCCAGGTTCGGCACCTTGAACTCGGCCGCGTACTTGGCCTTGCCCGTCACCTTCGCCACGCCGTCCACGCGGCTCATCTCTTTCCCTATGTATCTAGGCATTACGCTCCCTCCACGGTTCTCAACCCGTCAGGCCAGTTTGCTCGCGCGCAGCAGTGCGCGGACAATCGCGCGCTTCCCCAACTCGACTTTGTAGGCGTTGTGCGCCAGCGGCTTCGCGTCCTTGAGCGCGACTTCGGCGGCCTGCCGGAAGCTCTCCTCCGACGCCGGTTTGCCGGAGAGCGCGGCTTCCGCCTCCGTGCTCCGCCATGGCTTGTGCGCGACGCCGCCGAGCACGACGCGCGCCTGCCTGATCGTGCCGCCGTTCAGGTCGAGCGCGGCGGCCACGGCGACGAGCGCGAAGGCGTAGGAGGCGCGGTCACGCACTTTCAGGTAGTAGGAGTTCTTGGCGAAGCTGGACTTCGGCAGGTCAATCGCCACGATGAGTTCGCCGTGCTGGAGGTTCGTGTCCTTCTCCGGCGTGTCGCCCGGCAGGCGGTGGAACTCGTTGATAGGGATCGTGCGCTCCTGCCCGTTCGCAGTTCTCACGCGCACGACGGCTTCGAGCGCGTAGAGCGCGTTGGCCATGTCGCCGGGGTAAGTCGCCACGCACTTCTCGCTCCAGCCGAAGATAGCGTGGATGCGGTTCAAGCCTTCGAGCGCCCCGCAGCCCGTGCCCGGCTCGCGCTTGTTGCAGGGCATCGCCGTGTCGTAGAAGTACTGGCAGCGCGTGCGCTGCATCAGGTTCCCGCCGTTGGTCGCCATGTTACGCAGTTGCCCCGAAGCGCCCGCGACGATGGCCTGCGTGAGCAGCGGATAGTTCTGTCGGATGAGCGGGTGGTTGGCCGTCTCCGTGTTCTTCGCCAGCGCGCCGATGGAGACGCCGCCGCCCGCGGCTTTAATTTCGGCCAGCTTCAGGCGGGTCAGGTCGACCAGCTCGTTCGGGCGCTCTACGTCCTCCTTCATCAAATCGAGGATGTTGGTCCCGCCCGCGAGGAACTTGGCATTCGGGTTCGCGGAGACTGCGCCGGCGGCCGCGTCCGCACTACTCGCGCGCGTGTACTTAAACGGTCTCATCGGCAATCTCCTTCCTGACCCGCGCCAGCTCTTCCTCTTCCACGAAGCGCCACGTCCGCGCAGTCTCCTTGCCCGAGTGCGCCTCCTGGATGGCGGCGACGATCCCTGGGTAGGCTCCGCAGCGGCAGATGTTGCCGCTCATACGCTCCCTGATTTCGTCGGCGGTGAGCTTCGTCGTTGTCTTGGTCACGTCCTCGGTGACGTGGCTGACTTCGCCGCGCCGCGCCTCTTCGAGCATCCCGACGGCCGAGCAGAGCTGCCCGGGCGTGCAGTAGCCGCACTGGAAGCCGTCGTACTTGATGAAGGCCGCCTGCACGGGGTGAAGCTCCTCGCCACGCGCCAGCCCCTCGACGGTCGTGACCTCGCGCCCCTCAAGTGTCGCGGCGAGCGTCAGGCAGGAGAGCACGCGCCGCCCGTCGACAATAACCGTGCACGCCCCGCACTGCCCCTGGTCGCAGCCCTTCTTCGTGCCTGTCAGTTCGAGCCGCTCGCGCAGGGCGTCCAGGAGTACCATCCGCGAATCGAGTTCGAGGGTCTTGGTCGCGCCGTTGACCTTCAGAACTACCCTGACGGGGTTCTCCAGCGCAGGGGCCGGGGCGAAGACCGCCTCGGGCGAGGTCGCCAGCGCGGCGAACGCCCTCTCCTGCTCCAGCAGCATCAGCGCAAACAACCCCAGGCCGCCCGTGATCGTCTGCCCCAGAAAGGTGCGCCGAGCCTGCCCGACATCGGTCAGCGTCGGCATCTCCTTCAGCAGCGCCTCCTCGTCGGCCGTCAACTCCGGCCCGGAGGTCTCGTCGAAGTCGTCACTCATTTAGGATTCCCCCTGAATGTGCCTGAATCGTTTTCCAGCCCGCGTAGGCTGCCGCTCCAACTTGCCCGGCGAGCCTGGCGTGATTTACAGATAGTCGCTGTCGTGTTTCTTCGATAATACCATCCGCCCCTCTGTGTTAAAAAGCAGTCCGGGCCTCAGGGGCCGATCAATCCAAACCTTTCTCCTTAAGAAATTTTGACAGGAGGTCTGCGATTTCGAGGTTGTTCACGTCCGACATAGGGAAGTGTGTGTTGCCGCGGACTCCTATTTCCGGCAGGTGCACGAGCGTGACGTTGCCGCCCCGCTTGTTCACCGCATCCCGCCATTTTCTCGCCACCTCTAGAAAGACGCGCCATTGCTCCTGGCCCGGATTCACGCTCGGCTTCTCCGGGATGTTGTCGCCGTAGTAGATGATGATCGGAATTTTTGTGAGCTGCATGAACTCCGACAAGGGCACACTAGGGGGCTTCACCTCTCTACCGCCGAGGGCCATAGTCGGCGGCGCTTCCCCCTCGGGGAAAGGGAAGTCTCCGCCCGGCTCGTAAGAGACGACGGCGCGGACGTTTCTGTTCTTCATTGCCGTGAGCCAGCCCGGCCCGCCGCTCTGCGAGTGGGTGACGAGAATCCCCGGCCCCACCCTGTCGAAGAGCGCCGAGGCGGCCTCTATATTCACACGCGCGTCGTACGGTCCGGTGTTGGGCACCATCTGCCGGAAGAACTGGTTCAAGGCTTCCTGGTCGCGCGAGAACTGCACGCCGGGGTAGAAGTTCGGCCATGCGCCGAGGCGGAAGATGCCGAACCAGAGCTGCTCGTCGGGCGTGGCCGTGATATTGATCGGCTGCGTGGAGCGCGCCGCGCGGCCGCGCCGCGGCTGGTCAATCAGGTAGACGGGGAAGCGGCGGCGCAGGAAGATGTTCTGGAACCCCTCGCGCCCGTCGGGTGTCGTCTCCCAAGACTTGCCGGACTGCCCGTGGCCGTGCCAGAAGACGAGCGGAAGTTTTCTGGCGTTCGCCGGGACCTGATAGAAGACGTAAGCGTGGTCGCCGTGCAACGTCTGCCCCGCGGGGTCGGGCCCGGCCGGGTTGAACGCGCCCTGCTTGATCGGATCGAACGTGCCGGGAGCGGTGGTGATTGACCCGCCGACAGCGAAGCTGCCTTGCTCCTGAATCATCAGCGGCTCCGGCTTGTTCTTATCCTGTGCGCTTGCCGAAGTGATGAAGGCGGCGGCGGCCATTAAGAGCGCGCCGAATAATTTCCGATACTTCCTGCTCATAGAATTTACTCCGTTGCCCCGAGGGCCGAGAATTTCAGCCTGCTCTTTCCCGGTTTCTGCCTTTGCCTGAGTTCTCCCGCGACGTGCCCTTAGTGACTCATTTCTTCTCGAAGAGTTCTCTGGCGACGGCGATGGCGGTCACCGCGTTAGGCCAGCCCGCGTAGAACGCCAGGTGGGTGATGGTCTCGATCATCTCGTCGAGTGTCACGCCGTTTTCGCGCGCCCTCGTGAGGTGAGACCGTAATTGGTCCGGGCGGTTCATGGCAATTAGCGCGGCCACCGTCACCAGGCTTCGGTCTCGCTAGGATAGCTGCGTGCGTTCCCAGACGTCGGCGTACAGCACGTCGTCGGTAATCTCGGCTAACTTCGGGGCGAAGTCGCCCATGGCTCTTTGCGACGGCCGGGGCGCGGGCCGGGCGCGGGCACGGCCTGCGCCTGGGCGCGGAGCGGCGCGCCGTACTGCGCGTCCGTGACCTTCTCCATCCACTCGACGGCCTTCCCGTCGAGCGCCTCGGAGATGGCGATGTGCGCCATCGAACTGTCCGGCGCGGCCCCGTGCCAGTGTTTCTGGCCGGGCGGAATCCAGACCACGTCCCCCTGCCGGATTTCGTCCACGGGGTCTCCCCAACGCTGCACGCGGCCCGTGCCCGCCGTCACGATCAGGACTTGGCCCAGCGGGTGTGTGTGCCAATTGGTGTGCGCGCCGGGCTCGAAGGTGACGAGGGAGCCGGACGCGCGCGCCGGGGCGCTCGCCTGGAACAGAGGGTCTACGCGCACGGAGCCGGTGAAATTTTCGGCCGGCCCCTGCCGGGAGGGCTGCGAGCCCCTTCGCGCAATTTTGATCGCCTGCGAATCCTGGGCCGGCGCGCCCGATTGATTCGTCTGGGCTGACGCCGAGGCGAGCAGCGCAAGCGACATGACAGTCGCGGCGAACAGTTTCATTTTCTTCCTCCCAATTCGACGCCGGGCCATCGCCTCGCCCGGCCCGCTGCTCGCGCCCGTGATGACGACGACTTTACCTTCGATGTTATCGCTCATAATCCTGCCCCCAGCTTGTCACGACATCCGATCAGCGGCCCACCATTCGCTCCAGGTGTTCGGGGTAGCGTGCCCCCTGCACAGTAATCTCCGAGGAGGCGCTGTCGATCTCGCGCAGGTCGTCGGGCGTGAGTTCAATTTCAGCCGCCCCGAGGTTCTCCTCCAGGCGGTGCAGCTTCGTGGTGCCCGGAATCGGCGCGATCCAGGGCTTCTGCGCGAGCAGCCAGGCGAGGGCGATTTGGGCGGGCGTCGCGTTCTTCTGTTCCGCGACCCTGCCGAGCAACTCGACCAGAGCCTGATTCGCCTTCCGCGCCTCCGGCGTGAAGCGCGGGACGATGTTGCGGAAGTCCGTGCTGTCGAACGTCGTGTTCTCGTCAATCTTCCCCGTCAGGAAACCTTTGCCGAGCGGGCTGAACGGGACGAAGCCGATGCCGAGTTCTTCGAGCGTCGGCATCACTTCCTCTTCGGGCTTTCTCCACCACAGCGAGTATTCGCTTTGAAGGGCAGTGACCGGTTGAACAGCATGTGCACGACGGATCGTCTGCACACCGGCTTCGGAGAGTCCGAAGTGCTTGACCTTGCCCTCCTGAATCAAGTCTTTCACCGCGCCCGCCACGTCTTCGATGGGCACGTCCGGGTCAACGCGGTGTTGGTAGAGCAGGTCAATCGTCTCGACCCTGAGCCGCTTGAGCGAGCCCTCGACGGCCTCCTTGATGTGCTCCGGCCGGCTGTCCAGCTCACTCCACCTGGATGCGTCGTCGGCGGCAGGCTTGAACCCGAATTTGGTGGCAATCACCACCTGCCCGCGGAAAGGCTCCAGCGCCTCGCCCACGAGTTCCTCGTTCGTGAAAGGGCCGTAGACTTCGGCGGTGTCGAAGAACGTGACGCCGCGCTCGACTGCCGAGCGAATCAGCGAGACCATCTCCTGTTTGTCTTTAGCCGGGCCGTAGCCGAAGCTCATCCCCATGCACCCGAGCCCCAGGGCCGAGACTTCCAACCCACTCTTCCCAAGTTTGCGCTTCTGCATCGTTTCTCCTCCGAGGCGTCGTCAGTAGGCCGCCTCAACTTTCTCCAAAATATCCTTCAGTTCCGTTAGCAGCCATTTTTCGCCCTGCTGTTTTAGTGTGATTGTAAGGGCGCAAGGGTACAGGGCGATAAGACGATAGTCGCGAATGATTATACGTTCCTGCAAAAACTCTGCGTGCGTCGTGCCGAAGAGGAGACAAAGGGGCTACTATGAACTCATGAACCGTAGAGAAACGAAACGCGAGGCGCAAAGCAACAGGGGGGAACTGCTGGAGCGTATGAAACGGCTCATCCCCGTAGACGGGGCAATCGAGGCGCTCGACGGCATCTTCCTCGCCCGCTTATCCAGGCCGATCGAGTCTACATCCGCCCTGTACCAGCCCGCCTTCTGCTTCGTCGCCCAGGGCGGCAAGCAGGTGCTTCTGGGCGAAGCTGTTCGGCGCGCCGCCGCAGCGCGACATCGCTAGGCTGCGCAGCAACCTTGAAGTTTAAGCAGGCGTGAAAGGAGGAAAGACAGTCCGCTTGCCCTCCGGGCGGGCGAGCCTCAAATCCGTGGCATCACACGCGACCCCTGATTCGAGGCGGACTGAGATTTACTTGAATGGCTCTGCGTGTAATAATAAAGGCGGCCGGGTTAGTAAATCACAATGAAAAGACTGCTCCTCATCTGTGTCATCTCACTGCTCTTCGTGAGCGGCTGGGGCCACGTGCTTGCCGCGGCGTTTTGTCCGAACATGCAAGACATGCCCGGCTGCGCGATGCAGGCGGGTGGCGACTCCGCCTCAGTTCACGAGGGGATGGAGATGGGCCACGCGCAGCATCGGCCGAGCGACGCGGAGTTGAAGGGCGGCTCGCTGGAGAGACAGCTCGTTTCCTGCTGCGCGAGCAGGACGGAGTTTCCGCCCGCGCCCGTCGTCGCGAGCAGAGGCGCAGAGCAGTCGAAACGGGACCTGGGCGCAGTCCTCAAGCCCGTGGTCAAAACTATTGCGCCGCCGCCCCCTTCGTTCGCCCCCGCGGTCACGTCCAGGCAGCACGCCCCACCCGGAGCCCCGACTCCGCGGCACGTCCTCGTCAGCGTTTTCCTAATTTAACAATCCCCCAGGTCTCAGGGTTAAGACAGGGTCCGGGCGCACAGGTGCGCTCATAAAACGGACCAGTTTTAAATTGGGCAAAGGCTCCGCCTGTCCGGCTCGGGCTCTTTGCCCCGTGGAACCATCCGAGGGGAATCATGAGCACTAGTAAATCAGTTCTACGCGCGCACCTCTACGCGCTAATCGTCGCCGCCCTGGTCTTCTTCGCGGCCGCGCCGGTCCGCGCGCAGCACGAAGGGCACGACATGAGCAACATGCCGGCCGCGAACAAGCCCAAGCCTAAGCGGAAGCCGAAGCCGAGGGCGAAACCCGCCGCCGCGAAGAAGAAAGCGCCCGCGCAGGCTGTGCCAAAACAGGCCGGGCCGAACGAAACGGACGAGGCGGAAGAATCTGTGCCAGTCTCTGCATCGCCAGAGCCCGCGCCGGCCGCCTCGCCGGAACCGGGGCAGACGCCTGCGGAAGTTCACAAGCACACGGATGCGCCCGCGCAGACGGGCGTGACGCCGGCCGCCCCGGCGCACGAGAAGATGGACATGCAGACGCCCGCGCCGGAGGCTTCTCCCGGCGAGCCGCAGCCCGCCGCCGCGCCGCACGAGCACGACATGGGCAACATGGAGACGAGCGCCCCGAACGAACACGGGCAGCCGTCACACATGATGAACATGCCCGGCATGGAGGTGGGGAGTAACGGCAGGATCACGTCGCGCACCGGCTCAGGCACGATGTGGCAGCCGGCCTCAACGCCGATGCCCATGCTCCACTGGATGAAGGGCGACTGGATGGTCATGCTCCACGCGGACGTGAAACTGGGCGTCAACTCCCAGGGCGGGCCGCGCGGCGTGACCAAGTTCGAGTCGCAGAACTGGCTGATGGCGATGGCCTCAAGACGTGTGGGCCGCGGCACGCTCGACCTGCGCGGCATGTTCAGCCTCGAGCCGCTGACGCTCTCCGGCCCCGGCTCGCCCGAACTGTTCCAGACGGGTGAAAGCTACAACGGCCGGCCGATCAGGGACGCGCAGCACCCGCACGACCTCTTCATGACGCTCTCGGCCTCCTACACAGTGCCGATAGGCGAGCGCGGCTCCTGGTTCGCCTACTTCGGCCTGCCGGGCGAGCCCGCGCTCGGCCCCGTGGCCTTCATGCACCGCGCCTCAGCCGCGGAGAACCCGGCGGCCCCGCTGGCGCATCATCTTCAGGACTCCACGCACATCTCTTACGGGGTGTTCACGACCGGCTTCACATACCGCTGGTTCAAGGTCGAGGGCTCGGTCTTCAACGGGAGGGAGCCGGACGAGAACCGCTACGACATAGAGTTCAACCCCTGGAACTCGCGCTCCGTAAGAGTCCAGTTCGCGCCGAACAGGAACTGGGCCGCGCAGGTCTCTTACGGTTTCTTAAAGAACCCGGAGGCTCTGGAGCCGGGCGACGTGCGACGGACGACGGCCTCACTGAGTTACAACAAGCCGCTCAGGCGAGGGAACTGGGCGACGACTTTCATCTGGGGCCGCAACCGCGAGAACCATCATGATGAACCCTCGACCTTGAACGGCTACACGCTTGAGTCCACGCTCCAGTTCATGGACCGCAACTACCTCTACACGAGGCTTGAGCTGGTGGATAAGAACGGGCTGCTCGACCGCGCGGACCGCGAGCGGCTCGGCCTCGCTGATGACCATCCGCTCTTCCGCATCGGGGCCTACACCTTCGGCGCGGCGCGCGACATCTGGGAGACTGAGAAGTTCACAGTCGCGCTCGGCGGCGACGTGACCTTCTACTCCAAGCCGCCCATTCTCGACGCAATCTACGGCAACAACCCGACCTCCTACCACTTCTTCGTCCGCTTCCGCCTCGGCCGCATGTCTTCGACTCCACGCGGCACGGCGAAGACGCACGCGACGCACGACACGGCGACTCTCGGCACTCAGCCTTAGCCGAAAGATGGTTAGCGGAGGCCGCGCCTGAGACTGATTCAGGCGCGGCCTCGACCTTACGGGCGCTTGTGTCTCAGGATTCAAACTGGTAGTCCTTCGCGTCCACGTAATAGACGATGAGACTCCAGTCGCAGCCGCGGTCGTAGAGCGATGTGACGTGGACCGCGAGGTAGTCTTTCAGCAGGATTTGATCGACGGCCTTCCACCAGCCGCCGTTCGTGCCGTCGTTCCAGTTCGAGATCACTTCCCAGCCGACGATCAGGTGGTCGCCCTTCGGGCCGAACTCGAACGTGTTCTCGCGGTGGCCGACGTGCCACGATTCTCTGTAGCGCATGGAGTTGCTGTTAATGACCACGGCACCGCTCTTCGTGTAGGTGCTGAAGCCGTAAATCCACGTTTGCTGACCCGTCCCCTCGTCTATGCGCTTGTCTTTCCCCGGCTCTTTGCCGACCTGGCTCACCACCTTGAAGTAAAAGTCCATCCGCGCGTAAACGTCGTTGATGTCGGACATGAGTTCGTCGGCCTTCTGTTGATAGTCGAGCCGCTTGTCGGCGTCCGTCGCCAGGATATTCTGGTTGGCCGTCACGCCCGAGTCCACGGCCGTGTACGCCTTCTTGAACTGGTCTTGATAATACCTGGGCAGGGAGGCGTAGCCGGAGCGTATGTCCCAGACGGTGGTGTAGAGCTGCCGGAGTTCCACGAAAACGTCGGGCGCGACCTCGACCGTGCGAGAGTAGTTGGGGTCTATCGTGCTGTAATGTTTCAGCTTCGCCTGAAGGTTCACGCCGTCCAGATTATCCTTGAACCAGGCGAGCGCCTCCATGATCTTCTCGGGCGTCCACGGGCCGTTCGGGACGCTCCCAGGTTTGTGGCCCTCCATGACGAGGTCGGCCGTGACTCTGACGTTGTGCTCGGAGGCGGCCTGTAGGAAGCGCGCGCTGCCTTCCGCGCTGAAGACGTTGGGGGCCGCGCCGCCGAAGCTGGCCTTGAACTCTTCCATGCTTTTCGCGGTCGTGGTCTTGCAGGTGTAAACGGCCGTGAAGCGGGAGCTGCGTCTCCCGCCGGCCACGAAATAGTCGCCGTACGCCTTGCGGAATTTTGCGGGGTCGGCCATCAGCCCCTTCGCCTCCTCGGTCAGCTCGTAATGGTCGGCCTCGTCGTAACGCTCGAACTGCGATTGAAATTTGGCGAGCAGCGTGACCGTGAGTTCGGAATATTGGATCTTGCTCAGGTAAGAGGTTGAGGCGCTGAGGGCGACGCTCCCGATGTTGTACTTGCCCGAGGCTGAAGCCTCGACCTCGCGGTTCAGCTCGCTGTCGCTCTGGATGAAACTGTAGTGTTCCCAGGATGACGTCGGCCCGGGCTCCTTCGGGGTAAAAGGCTTGACGGCCGTGCCCGCGACGCCCCCGGTGATGGCGTCAACCCCTGCCCCGAACGTGAACGCGTCGCCCCAGGGAATGGCCGAGACCACGGATTCGAGTTCGGTCCTCGCTTCTCCCGCCACCGTGGCTCTTATCCTGGTGGGGCTTGGTTCGGGGGCGGACTCGTCCTGGCGAGCCGGGGTTGCGTTAGTTCTGTCTGTAGCCATGCGGTTTTGTCTCCTTCGGAGTTGTAATTTGAATTGATGGATGTAGAGCTAAAGAGAAAGGCGAGGGAAGCATGTCGGGAACGGACTGGCCCAGACTATTCCCGTTCAAATGTGAATGTCAATAGCCGGGAGTTTCGGGCGCGGCGAGGAAGCGCCGGGGGCGGAAGCGCGGGCCCGCGCCTAACCGTACTTCGACCGGAGCCGGGCCGCGTACCTGCGGCTCATGACGAGCGGCTCGGCGATGTGGTGCAGGTGCACGCGGTAGGAGCGGTTGAACCAGCGTTCGACCCTATCCACGTATTCGAGGTTGACGATTGAAGAGCGGTGTATGCGGGAGAAATATTTTTCGGGGAGTCGCTCCTCCCACTCCCGCAGGGGCTTCGGCGTGAGAATCTTCTGGCCGTCGGAGGTGAACACGTCCGAGTAGTCGCCCGACCCGCTGATGAGCTCGATGGTGTTGACCTTCAGGAACCTGGACCGCTCGTCGTCCAGGGCCAGGAACACGCGGTCGTTGTAGTCCAGCTTCCTGGGCGCGTCTCCCCGCGCGGCTTGCTTCTCGAACAGTCGCTCGACGGCGCGCGCCAGGCGCTCCGGGTTGACGGGCTTGAGCAGGTAGTCGAGCGCGTTGACCTCGAAGGCGCGTATGGCGTAGGCGTCGAAGGCCGTGACGAAGATGACCTTGAAAGGGACGTCGACTTTCTCCAGCAGGTCGAAGCCGGACTCGCCGTGCATGTGTATGTCTAAAAATACTATGTCCGGCTCTTCGGCTCGGATCAACTCGGCGGCCTCGGCGACGCTCTCGGCCTCGCCCTCCACCACAATCTCCGGGCGCTCGGCGAGCATCGAGCGCAATTCTTTCCGAGCCAGCCGCTCGTCGTCCACGATCAGTGCTCTCAGCTTCTGCTGCATCAGGCCCTCTGAATCGAGATGCGCGCGCGGACCCAGCCGTCGCCTTCGGTCAGCGTGAAGCTGTTGCGGCCGGGGAACGACTTCGCGAGCCGCTCGCGCAGATTCTTCAGGCCGATGCGCGTGCCGTTTTCGCAGCCCCCGAGTCTCCCGGTGTTCGAGACCTCAAGGAGCAGCGCGTCGTTTTCCACGCGCGCCGCGACGCGGATTTTGAGCGGCTTCGGGGAGTTGTTGAAGCCGTGCTTGACGGCGTTCTCCACCAGCGGGTTGAGCAGGAAGCAGGGGACGCGGAAGTCACGCGCCTCTAAGCCCGCCTCGAACTCGACCTCAAGTTTATCCTCGAAGCGCACCTTCTCAATCGCCAGGTAATTCTGCGCCGCCTCGATCTCCTTGTCGAGCGGGACCTCTTTCGCGCCGTCGGCGAGGAGCGAGTAGCGCAGGAACTCCGCGAGCCGCGTGACCATCTGCCGCGCGCGGCGCGGGTCCTCGTCTATCGAGGCGCGGAGCGAGTTGAGCGAGTTGAAAAGGAAGTGCGGGTTGAGCTGGTAGCGCAGGACTTCGAGCTGCGCCGCGGCCGCCTGCGCCGCCGATTCGAGCGCGCGCTCGCGCTCGCGCTGCCACGCGAGCCACGACTTGATGCCGAAGTAGAGTCCGCTCCAGGCCGTGATCGTCATCGCGTAGTCGAGCGCGATGCGTGGCGAGCGCGCCAGCGTCGAAGAGAAATTGAACGCCGCCGGATTCGTCAGGGCCGAGAAGGCCATCTCGATCCACGTCCACGCCAGGCCGAACAGAATCGCGCCCGCGAGGGCGAGCGCGACGGTGCGTTCGAGCGAGAGCCGGTCGCCGAAGCGCCTGTAGACGAGCCGCAGGACGCAGGTCAGGCAGAAGCCTACGAGCGTGCGGAAGCCCTTGATGACGAAGAGGCGCAGGAAACTGCCCTCGGGGGCGACGCTCAGGAACGTGACGTAGATCATCACGAAGTAGATGAGCCAGCCGCCGATTTGTATCTTCCAGAACGAGGGCAGCCGCTTGTCCGCGCGCGCGGAGGACATCACTCGGCCGCGGGCGCGGGCTTGCGTTCGCGGTGGAAACTCTTGTTGACGATTTTCCATTCGCCGTCAATCTTCAGCAGCGTCATGTAGTCCGTGAATTTCCCGTCGGGGTAGTCGAGGATGATTTTCCCGATGGCCGCGTCGCCCGAGATGTCGATTGATTCGATCCAGCGCTTGCGCCTGGCCTCGTCGGGCGCGGGCTTGCCCGCCATGCCGCCGATGTACTCCTCGAAAGTCCGCGTAGTGTATTTGCCGTCGCGTATGAAAATCAACTTGCCCTCGGTGTGGAAAGCCTTGCGCATGAACTCCGGGTCGCCGGTGGCGTGGCCCTTGAGGTAGTTTTCGAGCGGCACGCGCGCGGCCGCCTGCTCCTTCTCGTCGGCCAGCGCCTTCGCGCCGAAGTAAAAAGCGAAAATGGCACAAACGGCCGCGATTGAAAGTACGACTCTTCTCATCTTGTGTCTCCTTCAAGTGGGTTTCCAGCCCTCGAAAATGGCCCGCATTGCTTTAACGAACGATTTCATCTCGTCCCTCGTTCCGATGAAGTCTCCCCGATGCGGGCCGCCGGAAGCGCAGGGCGCGCATTGTGACGCGGCGTCGCGGAGGACGGCCAGGGAAAATCTGTGAGCGGTACACGGGCCGGGTAAGAGGCCCGCGGAGGCGTCCGAATTGCCATTCACCAGCCGGTAATGAAAAGCGCCGCGAGTCGAACTGCCCCGCGGCGCTTCGGTCATTTGTGAGAAAGAATAATCTCCCGCCCTCATTCGACCGGGATGGTGACGACGCGCCCCGTGAATATTTCTGTGACGTAGAGCGTGCGGGTCTTCGCGTTGTGGGTCATGGCGCTGGGCGAGACGAGGCAGTCGGCGATGACTGTCGGGGCGCTGCCCTGCGTCTCGAAGCGCAGCAGCCGTCCGGGCTGGCCGGACAGCAAGTCCGTGCTCAACTCAAGCACGAGGTAGTCCGTGTCGCCTTTGCTCTTGACGGGGAGCACGTCTATGGCTGACGAGAGCCCGTTGATGAACGGGGCCTGCGTGCCCTTCTTCACGTCGACCGCGACCACTGTGGACGCGCCCGGCGGGAAGGGGAAGCCCCTGAAGAGTGTGACCAGCAGTTGGCCGCCGCCCAGGAAGATTCCCGTCGGGACGGCTTCGATGACGGGCGGGCCGAAGGGCAGCGGGTTCGGGATGGGCGCGAAGGCCGCGAGCGTCGAGAACGCGCCCGTGTTCAGGTTGACCTTCCTGACAGAGTTCATCCCCGCGTCCGTGACGTAAAGCAGGTTCCCCGCGGCGGCCATGTGGTAAGGGTTCGAGTGCCGCACGTTGTCCGCGAAGAAGGGCAAGGGGTCCGGCGCGTAGTCCGGGAAGTTGGCGACCAACTCGACTGTCACCTTGTCCCCGCCTGCGCCGAGTTTCACTTTCTTCCCCTGCGCGAGCGCCTGCTGGTGGGCGGGCGTGAGCGTCAGGCCGTCCGTTGTCTTCTCTACGTTAGCGCTGAAGTGTATCGCGAGGATTGAGGCGTAGAGCGGCGAGGAAGGTTGCGGGTTGGGCAGTTCCGTGCCCGGAATTGGCCCGGCCACGGTCGCGTCGCCGGAGCCTATGGCGACGTAGAGGGTGCGCCCTGCGAGCAGCAGGCCGTTGGGGCCGGAGATGTCGCCCACGTCGTTGATGCCTGAGGGCAGACCGTTGATGAGAGTCCGGCGTGTGCCGCCGGGTTCGACGATGGAGACGCGGCCCGTGTTGGGCGCGCTCGTGCCGTTCTCGGTGACTAATAGGTTGCCGAGCGGGCTCTGCGCGACGCCGCTCGGCAGTTGAAGGCCGGAGCTGAAACCCGTCACGGGGCACTGCTGGGCGCTGGCCCCGACTACGGCGAACACTGTGACGGCGGCGGCGAGCGCCAGGGAGAAACCGGCCTGGGCCAGGAGGCGTAGTACTTTGTTCATGCGAATTGATCCTTTCCGAAGTGAAGGTGAATGCGGCTACCGCGGGGCGCGCGATTGAAACGACTTGACCTGTTCGGGGGAGGCAGTCCCGCCTGCATTATTGAGGGCCGGTGACGGGCCGTCTGTCGGCGGGCGCTCCGAGTCTCCTTTCAAGAGGATGCGGTCTTTTCTGTGCGCGCGCTTTTATCTCAGGCGGCGCAGAAAGTCAACGGCCGCCCGTCGGTGGGAGGTTTCAATTTTATGTGTCGGGCCGACGGCTGGCGGGTACGAGCTTCGGGTGGCGTGTAGTGAATGGCTACAAGAAGTGTTCTACTCGGACACTCGAATACTGGCACAAATTTTCCGGCTAAAGCGTGGACGCCCGGTTTTAAAGTGACTTACGCCGCCGTCGCCTAATGGCACGCGGGGTGCAGTCTATACTACCGGAATCAAGAGGGCCGAAGCTTGGTGGTTCTTCGCGAGAACCGAATCGCCAGTGAGTTGTAGGCCCTCATCAAAGGTTCTTAAGGGCCGCCGATGTTCGCGCCTTGGATGGCTTGGGGGAGCTTTCCGGGCACATCGGCGGTCCGCTTTTTTTGCCACAGCCCTTAATCACGACTTAAACGAACGAAGGGCCGCGACTGAGTTTCAGTCGCGGCCCTTTCGCAATCAGACGTAAGCTTACCCTTTAGTCATTCCCATCAATTGCCGGCCTCGCCGCCTTTGACCGTCAAGAAGAGTGTCGTGCCCTGGCGGTTGACTAAGAGGAGCGTCGGGCGCGAGCCTGCGCGGCCGACGGCGGCCTTCAGTTGAGCGCCGGTCATCACGGGCTGCTGGTTAACCTGCTCTATAACGTCGCCGCGCCGCAACCCCGCGTCAGCCGCCGGCCCGTCCGGCTCAACCGCGCGCACGTAAAGCCCCTCGGTCCCCTGCGGCAATTCGAGCTGGGCCACTATCTCAGGGGTCAGGGGCGAGACGGTGACGCCGAGCTGGCCTGTCTCGCCCTCCTTCGCGCCCTCGTCAGTCTTGGGCTGCTCCGCGCCTTTGGCCTGCGACTCGCCGAGCAAGGCGCGCACCTGCTGCTCCGCCCCGCCGCGCACCGTGCCGAGCGTCACCTGCGTGCCCGGCGCGATGCCGGCCACCGTGTTGCGGAAGGTGTTGGGGTCGGCGGCGGGCGCGCCGTTGAGCGAAAGAATCAGGTCGCCGCGGCGGATTCCGGCGCGCTCGGCCGCGCTGCCGGGCTGAACCTGGCTGACGATCAGGCCGCGCGGGTTCGACATGCCGAGGCTCTGTGCCATTTCGGGAGTCACCTTCTGAACGACGATGCCGAGCTGGCCGCGGCGCACCTTGCCCGTCTTAATCAACTGTTCCATCACGCTCCGGGCCATGTTGGACGGGATGGCGAAGCCGATGCCGATGCTCCCGCCCGAAGGCGAGAGAATCTGCGAGTTGATGCCGACCAACTCGCCGCTCGTGTTGACGAGCGCGCCGCCCGAGTTGCCCTGGTTAATCGGCGCGTCCGTTTGCAGAAAGTCCTCGTAGCTCCCGTCCGAAAGGCCCGTCGAGCGCCCCTTGGCGGAGATGATGCCGGAGGTGACGGTCTGGCCTATGCCGAGCGGGTTGCCGACGGCGAGCACGATGTCGCCGACGCGCACGCGCTCGGAATCGCCGAGCGGCAGCACGGGCAGACCGCCCGTGTCGACTTTGAGCACGGCGAGGTCCGACGGCTGGTCTGTGCCGACCACTTTGGCCGTGAGCGTGCGGCCGTCAGTCAACTCGATTGTGATCTGCTCGGCGTCCTCCACGACGTGATTGTTCGTCAGGATGTAGCCGTCGGCCGTGACGATGACGCCCGAGCCCAGGCCGCGCTGTCTGCGGCCGCGCCCGTCCTGCGGCATCTGCGGGATGCGGTCGCCGAAGAACTCGCGCAGGGTCGGGTCGTCAAGGAGCGGATTCTGCGAAGCGCGGGCCGTCCGCGCGGAGCGCACAGTCACGACGGCCGGCGTGACGCGGCTGACCACGTCAGCGTAGCCGGTCGGCGCGGCCGCGGGGCCGGCCGGTTTTGCGCCCGACGCCGTGTAGCTCTGCGCCGAGACTTGTGAAAACGTCGAAACAGAGAGCAGGAGGGCCAGGAGCACCAGCAAGTGCCTGAGACTCGCGCCCGAATTTCTCCCTGAAAAGATTCTATTGCGTTGCATGACTAAACCTCTCGTGTAGTGAGCTGAGCGGGCCGCGCGGCGACCCTTCAAGGGTTAAAAAACTGTTCCATTTCCCAGACCTTTAAGATGTCTTAAGGAATTCGTCCGTTGCCACCTGCCGAACCGCTCCTCGGCCCCGTAAAACACCGAAAAGTGAAACTCGGCGGATAATTTCTTGACGAAAGGGTCGTAAATTTAGCCTCACAGAACAAGGGGTAACAAGGGGAATACACAGATCAGGCGGCCGCGGTTCGGGGGAAACGTGGCCGCTTATCTTTTTCTATTTTTTATGGAGTCTTAGACGGCTATGGAGAGACGAAGGTTAGGGAAATCCGAATTGGAGGTAGCGCCGCTCGCTTTCGGCGGGAACGTCTTCGGGTGGACGGTTGACGAGCGGACATCGTTCGAGCTGTTGGACGCGTTCGCTGGCGCGGGCTTCAACCTGATCGACACGGCGGACGCTTACTCGGCCTGGGCTCCGGGCAACACGGGCGGCGAGTCGGAGACCATCATTGGCCGCTGGCTCAAGCGCGGCCGCCACCGCGAGGACGTAATCATCGCGACGAAGGTGGGGTGGGAGATGCGCGGCGAAAAGGGGCTCGCGAAATCTTACATCCTGCGCTCGGCCGAGGAATCGCTGAGAAGGTTGGGGACGGACTACATAGACCTCTACCAGTCGCACAAGGACGACCCCGAGACGCCCATCGAAGAGACGCTCGAAGCCTACGCGGAGTTGATAAGCCAGGGCAAGGTCAGGGCCATAGGAGCCTCGAATTTCAGCGCGGAGAGACTGCGAGAGTCGCTGCGCATCAGCGAACAGAACGGCCTGCCGAGGTACGAGAGCTTGCAGCCACTGTACAACCTTTACGACCGCGAGCCGTTCGAGGCGGAACTCGAACCCTTGTGTCTCGAACAGCACATCGGCGTCATCAACTACTACTCGCTGGCGAGCGGTTTCCTTACGGGCAAGTACCGCTCGGAGAGCGACCTCGGCAAGAGCGCGCGCGGCGGCAGCGTCGGTAAGAAGTACCTCAACGAGCGCGGCTTTCGCATCCTCGCCGCGCTGGACGAAGTCTCCGCGCGGCTGGGTTCAACGCCCGCGCAGGTCGCGCTCGCCTGGCTCATCGCGCGCCCGAGCGTCACCGCGCCGATTGCCAGCGCCACCAGCCTCGAACAACTGAGCGACCTTATCGAAGCCACGAAGCTTGAGTTGGACGAAGCCTCGCTGCGGCTGCTCGACGAAGCCAGCAACTGGCGGGAGGAAAGCGGCGCGTCGCTGAAATCATCGGCGTGAGCCGAAGCATTCCAAGCTGAAAAAAACTTTTGAGGTAAACCTCTCAGGGGTAGCGCACGACGGCGGGGCCGGATTCGGGGAGCGGGATGAACTCTGTCTCCTCGGGCACGGGCGCGAAGCGACCGGCCTTCCAGTCCGCCTTGGCCTGCTCGATTCGCTCGCCCGAACTCGAAACGAAGTTCCACCAGATGTGGCGCGGGCCGTCCATCGGCTCCCCGCCGAGAAGCATCAGCCGCGCGCCCGACGATTCCGGGGCCGCGAGCGTCAACTCCTCGCCCGGCTTAAAGACCAGTAGCTGCCCCGCGTCGAACGTCCCGCCGTCGCGCGAAAGCTCAATCGAACCCTCCACGACGTAGGCCGCGCGCTCCTCGTGTCCAGACGGCACGGGAAGGCGCGCGCCACGTTCGAGCGTCACGTCGGCGTAGAACATTTCCGACAACGTCTCGACGGGGGAGCGCGCGCCGTAGAGCGAGCCGGCGATGAGCCGCACGCGCGCGCCCTTGTCTTCCACGACCGGCAACTCTTCCGCGCCGTGGTGCGCGAAGGCGGGTCCGCTCTCTTCGTCGCGTCGCGGGAGGGCGACCCAGGACTGTATGCCGAAGAGGCTTGAGCCGTTGAGTCGCGTCTCCCGCGGCGTGCGCTCGGAGTGAGCGATGCCGCGCCCGGCGGTCATCCAGTTGACTTCGCCGGGGCGTATGAGTTGGACTGTGCCGAGGCTGTCGCGGTGCAGCAACTCGCCAGTGAAGAGGTAGGTCACGGTGGCGAGCCCTATGTGCGGGTGCGGGGCAACGTCGAGGCCGCGCCCCTGTGCCAAAATCTCCGGCCCCATCTGATCCAGAAAGATGAAGGGGCCGACCATGCGGCGGCGCGCGGAGGGCAGCACGCGGCGCACCTTGAAGCCGTCCACGAGGTCGCGCACGCGCGTCACGACGAGCGTTTCGAGCGAGGGAGGCAGGGCGTCAGGTTGCTTTCCCGAATTATCCGTCTTCATAAGAGTGTGCAAGCCTCGCTGAATTCCAGGCGGGGCGCTCGCGGGTAGAGCTTCAACGGGTCGCCGTGGCCGAGGTTGCACAGGAAGTTCGACTTGACGTGGCCCGCCGGGAAGAACTCCTGCTCGCACCCTTCGCACTCCTTGCCCGCGCCGAAAAATTCCTCGTCCAGCCTCGCGTTGTCGAACCCGGACATCGGGCCTACATCCAGCCCGAGCGAGCGCGCCGCCATCATCAAGTACGCGCCCTGAAGCGAGGAGTTACGCTTGGCCGTCACCTCCACGAGTTGCGGGTTCGCCGCGAACAGGTCACGCATCGCAGGGTTGTGCGGGAAGAGCTTCGGCAGCTTCTCGAAGAAGAGCAGGTCATAAGCGACGATGACGGTGACCGGCGCGGTCATCGTCTTCTCCACGTTGCCGGGCGCGAGCACGGGGCGCAGCCTCTCCTTCGCCTCCGGCGAGCGGAGGAAGACGAAGCGCGCTGGGCCACTGTTGGCGCTCGTCGGCCCCCACTTCATCAACTCGTACAGTTGACGTAGCGTGTCGTCCGTGACGGGCTTGTCGAGCCAAGCGCTGTGCGTCCGCGCCTCGCGAAACAGTTGGTCGAGGGCCGCGTCTCCCAGCAGGTTACTCATAGGTCTTTGCTCCCCTTCTTAACGGAACTGGTCTTTCTCCGATTATAGCCCCATATGTGTCAGTACCGCCCGCTGCCACAGTCGTCGCTGACAAAGCGTATCCGCGCATTTATAGTTAAAGACGAATGCGTGCTCAGTCTCACACGGCGGCTCGGCGGAGCGTGCTCAGTTACCTGGGCGATTACGCCCGGCGCGGCGATGAAATCATGTTCGCGCACCGGCGGGGCTTGCGCAACGTGCGCTGGTCGTACCGCCGGCTCGTCTCTGCGGCGCACAGGTTCGCGCGCGAGCTTGAGGCGCGGGGCGTCGGCGCGGGCGAGCGCGTGCTCCTGTGCGGCGAGAACTCGCCCGAGTGGGCCGCCGCGTTCTGGGGCTGCCTGCTGCGCGGGGCCGTCGTCGTGCCGCTCGACAAAGAGAGCACGCCGGACTTCGTCCTGTCAGTGCGCCGACAGACCGACGCCAAGCTCATAGTCGCGGGAGACGAAACGCCCGCCGCCGCGCGCCTCGGAACTGCGCAAATCCGTCTGGAAAATTTAGAAGACGAAGTCGCCCGCCACGACGACGCGCCTTACCCTTCGGAAGACGTCGGCGAAGACACGCTCGCCGAGATCATCTTCACCTCGGGCACGACTTCGACTCCGAAGGGAGTCATGATCACGCACCGCAACCTGCTCGCCAACCTGCGGCCGCTCGAAGCCGAGATAGGGAAGTACATACGCTGGGAGCGGCTCGTCCACCCGATACGCTTCCTGAGTCTAGTCCCCCTGAGCCACGTCTTCGGACAATTCATGGGCCTCTTCGTGCCGCAGCTCGTCTCCGGCGAAGTCCACTTCCAGGACTCGCTCAACCCCGCGGAAGTAGCGCGCGCGGCGCGCGCGAGAAAAGTGTCCGTCATCGTCCTCGTGCCGCGAATGCTGGACGGCCTGCGCGAGTGGGTCGAGCGAGACTACGCCGCGCGTGGCCGCGCCGAAGAGTTGCGCGCGCGATTATCAAATGCCGCGGGCACACACTTCCTGCGGCGCTGGTGGACGTTCCGGCGCGTGCACAAGCTGTTCGGCTGGAAGTTCTGGGCCTTCGTCGCGGGAGGCGCGACGCTGGACGAGGCGACCGAGACGTTCTGGCACAGAATGGGATTCGCGGTCCTCCAGGGCTACGGCATGACGGAGACCGCCTCGCTCATCACGGTCACGCACCCCTTCAAGCAGAGCCGCGGCTCGGTCGGCCGGCTGATGCCCGGCTCGGAATTCAAGCTGGACGAGACGGGGGAGATTCTGGTGCGCGGCGCGAGCGTCTCGCCCGGCTACTGGTCCGCGGAGGGAGGCGCTGAGACGGACGCCGACGGCTGGCTCCGCACGGGCGACTTGGGCGAAGTTGACCCGGCCGGGAACCTCTATTTCAAAGGTCGCAAGAAGGACGTTATCGTCACCGCCGCGGGGCTGAACATCTATCCTCAAGACCTGGAAGCCGCGCTCAACAGTCAGCCGGAAGTCCGCGCGAGCTGCGTCGTGGAGTGGAAGGGCGCGGGCGGCGCGGAACCTCTAGCGGTCGTCATCCCGCGCGAGTCTGGCGCGAACGTAGAGGCCGCGGTCGGCCGGGCCAATCAGCAGTTGGCCGAGTACCAGCGGATTCGCCGCTGGCACGTCTGGACCGAGCCGGACTTCCCGCGCACCGCGACGCATAAGGTCATCAAGCGCGAAGTCGCGGCAATCGTCTCCGAACGGCTGAAGGCCGAAGGCCGGGGCGGGGAAGGCGAGAAGGCTGGCGCGGGCGAGCACGCGTTCATCCTGTCGGAAGCCGCGCGCATCAGCGGCGCGTCGCCTTCGACGGGCCTCGATTCTTCGGCGCGGCTCGCGACGGACTTAAAGCTCGACTCGCTCGGGCGCGTGGCGCTCTTGAGCGCGCTCGAAGAGCGCTACGGCGTGGAGGTCAACGAGGCCGCGTTCATAGAGGCCACGACCGTCGGCGAAGTGGGGAGGCTCTTCGGCGAACACGCGGACGAACGGGTCGCGCCGTACCCTTACCCGCGCTGGCCGCGCAAGTTCCCCCTGACGTGGCTCCGCGCGCTCCTCTTCTACGCCGTCGTCCTTCCCATCACGCGCCTGATGAGCCGTATGCGCGTCGGCGGAGAGTCTAACCTGGACAAGCTCGCAGGCCCCGCCCTGTTCGTAGCCAACCACGTCACGCTGGCAGACCACGCGCTCGTCCTCGCGGCGCTGCCCGCGCGACTGCGCCACCGCCTCGCGATTGCGATGGAGGGCGAGCGCCTGCGCGACTGGCTCCACCCGCCCGAGGGGACGCGCTGGTTTCTGCGACTAAAATTTCTGGCACAGTACGCCCTGGTCAACGCCTTCTTCCACGTCTTCCCCCTGCCCAAGCGTGGCGGCTTCCGCCGCAGCTTCGCCTACGCGGGCGAGTGCGTGGACAGGGGCCGCTCGGTGCTCGTCTTCCCTGAAGGCGCTCGCGCCCCGCGCGGGCAGATGACGGCGGGGCCGTTCAAGAGCGGCGTCGGGCTGTTGGCAAAAGGCTTGGGCGTGCCCGTCGTGCCCGTGAAACTACACGGCCTGTACGAGCTGAAGCTGAAGGGGCGGTATTTCGCCCCGCCCGGCCAGGTGCGGGTCGTGTTCGGCGAGCCCGTCGAATTCGGAGCCGAGGACGAGCCGGCCGAAATCGTCAGGGAGTTGGAGCGCCGCCTCGACGAGCTTTGATGTTTGCCGTTGTCGCTTCCAGCGCGGCCTGTGCTATTATCCGGGAACCCCTTATCTCCCTGCCCGTGGAAAGATGCCCCGAAGCAAGTCCCCGTTATTCGTCTCCCCGCGCTATGTTTTGAGGTGAAAATAAGTGGGCCATAAAGTTGATCCGTACACCATCCTGGTGGCGGAGGACTTCGACGACACGCGCGTTCTGTTGAAGCGGGTTTTGCTGACGAGCGGCTACCGCGTCGTGGAGGCCGTGAACGGGCGCGAGGCGGTGGAGTATGTCAAGCAGGACTGCCCGGACCTCATCCTGATGGACTTAAACATGCCTGAGATGGACGGCCTGGAGGCCACCGAGCAGATACGCGAGTGCCGTGAACTCTGCAAAGACGTGGTCATCCTTGCCATCACGGCGCACGACACGTACGGCATGAAGGAGGCCGCGCTCGAAGCGGGCTGCGACGGCTACCTGACCAAGCCGATAGACTTCGACCGCCTGGAGACGATCCTCGGCCGCCTGCTGCCCACCGTCAAAGACCGCGGCTGAAACCGTCAGGCGTGCGCGAGCGCGCGCTCTATCTCGCCGTGCAGCGCGTCGATGTCGGGCTTGAGGACGAAGCCCTGCGCGCCGCACTCGACGGCGTCCTGCTGTATCTTCGGGTGGCTGGCTGAGAAGAAGAGGATCGGGGTGTCCGAGTCGAACTTACGTATCTTCTCGCACAGCTCCTTACCGTTTCCGTCCCCAAGCTGGTAGTCGAGCAGGAAGAGGTCGAACGCTTCATTCTGTGCCAGTTTCAGGCCCTGGTTCGCGGACTCGGCAGTCTCGACCTGATAGCCCCTTTTATCCAGCAGGAGCCTGATCATAAAGCGCGTGTCGTCGTGGTCTTCGACGAAGAGGATGCGAGGTCTCATTCGTGGGGAACTCCTGATTCGGGCCAAAATTCCATGCGGCTTGGGCGGGGGAACGCTTAGGCGGCAAGGCCGCGGATATTAACACACTTCCGACACGCCGTCAGTACGTTAAAGTACGGAGCGGGGAGATGGGCGGCGCGGGCGTGTGCGGGCGGGAAACGCGGGACGCCGTGCTAGAGGCTTGTGAGTTGGTTGATGCGCTCGCGCAGGGCGCGGACGTAACCCTTCGTCGTCGTCTCGTCGTAGTCGGCCGCGCGGAAGGCGTCCGTCAACTGCTCGTCCGTGAGTTGCGACAGGAGTGAGCCGATCCAGCGGGCGTGCCCGACGGGGATGCCGCGCATGGCCTTCTCCTTCTTGACCTCGCCGCGGTAGTAGAAGGGCTGAAAGACCGTCAGGTGGCCGAGGCCGCGCGGCCGCGTGTCGTAGTCGAACTCGACCACGCCGTCGTCCACGCCGCGGACGAACTTGGTCGAGAGGAAGTCGTCGAGGTTGTTCTTCGTGCGCTTGCCGCCGAAGCCGCCGGCGCGTCCCAACGTCGCGCCGAGGTCGGTGACGACGTAGTGCTTCTCGCGCACCCCATTCGGCCCTTCGACGTAGAGGACTCTGTTGTTGGCCTTGCGCGCGTCGAAGTTGTTCAAAAGGATCATCAGGATTTTGAGGCCGCTCATCTCGCGCGTGCCCTCGAATGAGTTCTCCATCCATCCCCACTCGTCGCCGCGCTCAACCCCTTTGCGCCGCGGCTCGAAGCGCGCGCCGCGGACGATGCCGTCGCCGGAGACGTATTCCCGGCCGCGCGACAGGCGTTTCATGCCATCGATCCGCACCTCCGGCAGGTAGTAAGCCTCTTCTGCGAAGTAGCCTACGGCCCAGACGAGTCGCGTCGAGACTGTTTCCGACTTCGCCTCGGGGCCGATCTTCACGCGCCACTCCACGCCGCGCGCGTCTTTCACTTCGAACTTAGGCGACTCGCCGCTCTTGTCTTCCTTGACGAAGGTGAACGGGGCCTGCGGGGCAAGCTCGGGCGAGCCCGCGCCGTAGCGCAGGTCGCGTTTCGGGATGTCGCCGGGGTCCTGCCAGAGAATAGGGAAGGCCGGCTGCCTGCTCTTTTTAGACTCCTGCGCCAGGGCCGGCATCCCTGCCGCGCAGATGCCCAGGGCGGCCAGGAGCAGGGCTAATGAACTCGCTCTCTTTGCCAGTCGCATAAAACTCCAACCGTAAGGAAAGAAGACGCGAAACAGTCCCATAGTCTGGCCGCTGGGCCACTTTTGGAAAGAATCGGTACAACTTTTTCAAGCCGTCTGGTAAATAAGCTATTTCGGTGCCAGTCCCTGAATTTGGCGGGGGAATGCTATATTAAAGGCAAGCTATAAAACTTGAGTCCGTCTACGAAGGCCGCTGAGGCGAGGAGTGTTTCGACCATGAAAGTTATTTCGTCAGCTTACCTGCGTATCGTCGCCATCGCCGTTTTACTCGCGGTGACGCCCGCGCTGTCTTACGCTAACCCGAGGAGTCAGGACGAAGAGAAGCGCGTCGCGGGCACGCCCGTGCTCTGGCGCAGGCACAGAAACCCGGCCGGGCTGGACCTCTTCTGGGGACCCGGCGGGCCGCGCATGAGGCCGGACCTGAGAAAGCTGACCTTCATCAAAGAAGAGACGGGCGGCTACTCCACCAAGTACCGCGTGCGCGACGCGTCGGGCCGCGTGTGGGTGGTCAAGGTCGGCAAGGAGGCGCAGAGCGAGACGGCGGCCACGCGCCTGCTCTGGGCCGCGGGCTACATGACGGAGGTGGTCTACCTCGTCCCCACCGCGACGATTCCCGGCAAGGGCACGTTCCGCAACGTACGCTTCGAGGCGAGGCCGGAGAACGTGGAGCGCGAGGGCGAGTGGAAGTGGGACGACAATCCTTTCGAGGGGAGGCGCGAGTTCCAGGGGCTCAAAGTGATGATGGTCGTCCTGAACAACTGGGACATCAAGGACGCGAACAACGTCATCCTCGCCACGCGGGGCCGCCAGGGGACGGAGCTGCGCTACGCCATCAGCGACCTGGGCGCGACGCTCGGCGACACGGGCAAGTGGCCGCTGCTCTGGCGCTTCACGCGGAGCCGCAACAACCCCAAAGATTTTAGCGGCGACAAGATTATTGACGAGGTCAAGGACGACGGGCGCGTGGACTTCGAGTTCTCTGGTAAGAAGCGCGGGATGTTCAACGACATCACGGTCGAGGAGGCCAGGTGGGCGGGGCAGCTGCTCGCGCGTCTGAGCGACAGGCAGTTGGCCGGGGCGTTCCGCGCGGCCAACTACACGCCGCAGGAGGTGCGAACGCTGGTCGCCTCCGTGCGCTCCAGGGTCAACCAGCTAGTGCGTCTGACAAGTGCGCCCGTGGACTGATGGGTCTGTAGGTGAGGCGGACGGGGGCCGGCGTCGAGTATCTTCTTAGCGCCGGCCCTTCGCCCTTCCAGTCCTCTTCGACTCGACTTTTTTGACGACCTTCTTCCGCTCTTTGGCGGGGACTTCCTCTTTACGCTTAGTCTCCTTCGCGACCGAGCCGCCGCCGATTTTGCCGAGCGAGGCGCGGATCAACTCTTCGTCGGGCCTCTTGCCGTCAACGAAGGCGAAGACGTGATAGTGGTCGCGGTTCTCGCGCAGCACCTCTATGCGCCCTTCGTCCTTCAGACGCGCGAGGTGCGCCATCACGGACGCCTGCTCCTCGGCCGTCATGTATCGGTAGTTCACGTCGAAGGCCAGCCCCGTCGAATGAGGCGGCGTCTCGATCAGCGTCGCGTTCGGGTTCACACGCGAGAGCGCGTGCTGGTATTCGTCCGGGCGCACGAGCGAGGTGATGGGGAGCGGCCGGCTGAACTTCTCACGGTATGAGCCCGCGACCTCTTCCAGCACCTTGAACGCCTCGGGCCGGAGCGAGCTGAGCATTCGCACTTTCAACTCCTGCCGCGAGCGACCGTCCGCCAGGTCGTAGTCCCGGTCGGGAAAACTTTTCGCCACGCTCTCAAGCGCCTCGTAGCCGCTGACAAGCTCAGCCCTTTTCGCGGCGTCGCCGTAAGTCTTGTCGAGCAGTTCTTCGGCCTCGCGCTCGGCCTTGAGCGCCTTCTCCTGCTCCGCGATCTGGGCCTGAAGTTTCGCGCGCCGCTGGCGGTCAGTCTTGCTGACAGAATCCAGTTCGCCCCTGAGCGCCAGAATTCCGCCTTCCAGGTTCGAGCGGGAAACCGCCAGCCGCACCTGCTCGCGCGTCAACTCCGCCGCGCCGAGCAGCGCGATGCGCTCGCCGTTTTCGTAGTGTGTGAACGGCCCCTTGTCGGCCTGGCCGCCCACGCCGAAGAGGATGTAGTTTTTGCTGACGGGCCGCAGCGCCACCATCTCGCCGCTTTTAATCATGGCGGCGAGGTCCACGTAATCTTTCGGGGTTCGGAAGCCGTGCTCACGCCACTCCGCCACCTGTGTCGCGAGGAATCGGCGCGTGTCGCTGTAGTGTCGCAACTCCGCGGGCGTCTCCACGTCGGCTTGCTTGCCCACGGGCTCGCCGCGGTCCTCCTTCACGCGGCGCACGGCCTGCGTCCAGGAGCTGACTTCCGCGGCCTCCGCCGTCACGGGCGCGGGAAGATATGACACGGTTTGACCGCCGCGCCGCCCACGTTGTTTCCGTCCGGGCAGGGCCAACAGGGCCGCAACCGTCACGGCCAAAAGCAGGCCGACCGCGATGAGGGTGTGATGGCGTTTTCTTTCTTTCACCGATTGTTCTCCGTGGAAAAGAAAATAGCCTGGCGGGGCGGCTCGGAACAGGGCCGGCCTCGTCAAGCTCATCAGCCACTATGATGACGAACGGGCGCGAAAAGTACGCCGGGCGTGTGAGAAAATTTACGAAAGGCGGCGGTCAGAATGAGCGTACACGCCTGATACGGCGGGCGCTCCCGCCGTTGCGCGATTGTGCCAGTTTTGCATATGCTTCGGGGAAAGAATAAATGTAAGGGGGTTAAGGAAAGTGTTTCGGAAACAATTAACGCGCGGGCGCGCGACAGGGGCCGCGGTCACGCTGAATCTGTTCCTGCTCCTGTCCTGCTCGGCCCCGCCCGCGCAGAACTCTACGAATGCGAGCGCGCAGGCCGCGCAGACTCCGCAGCAGGCCGCGCCAACTCAACAGGCGGCCACGCCCGGCGCGACGCCTTCACAGGAGGCCGCGCCGAAAGAGGGCGACATCAACATCACGCCGATTACGCACGCGAGCGTCCAGCTAGAGTACGGCGGGAAGGTGATACACGTCGACCCGTGGGGCCAGGGCGACTACTCCGCGGCGAAACAGGCCGACCTCGTGCTGGTGACGGACATACACCAGGATCACCTGGACCCCGCGGCAATCGCGCGCGTGCGCAAGGCGGGAGCGCCGGTCGTCGCGCCCGCCGCCGCGGCCGCGAAGATAGAGAACGCGACCGTGATGAAGAACGGCGAGACGAAGGAGGTGGCCGGCGTCTCGATTGAGGCCGTGCCGATGTACAACTTGCAGCGCGGGCCCGAGCCGGGCAAGCTCTTCCACGACAAGGGGCGCGGCAACGGCTACATCCTGAGCCTCGGCGGCAAGCGCGTTTACATCGCGGGCGACACGGAGTGCACACCCGAAATGCGCGCCCTCAAAAATATAGACATCGCGTTCATCCCCATGAACCTGCCCTACACGATGCCGCCCTCGGAGGCGGCCGAGTGCGTCAAGGCGTTCAAGCCGAAGGTGGTCTACCCTTATCACTACCGCGGCCAGAATCCAGAAGAGTTCAAAGCGGCGTTAAAAGGCGAGGCGGTCGAAGTGAGGCTGCTCGACTGGTACAAGGGTCAACCCGCGGGCGGCGCGAAGTAGTTAGAACTCGGCTTAGAACGGCGGTCCAAAAAAGAGCCCGCGCGTGACTGGACACGCGCGGGCTCTTTCCCTTTGGGATTGGTGATTAGTTACCAGCGACCGCGGCCGCGACGCCGGTTGCTGTCACCGAAGACGGGGTGCGTGGGCGATCCCGCGCCGCGTCGGTAGTAGCCGTCGCCGCGCCTGTGGTTGCGGCGGCCATTGTTGCCGTAGCTCCGGTCGTCGTCCCGGCGCTCGCGCCTGATCTCGCGGTTGTACTGGCGGCGGTCGCGCCGGATTTCGCGGCGCTCCGCGCGCGAGAGCGTCCCGTCGGAGCGGTAGCCGCGCCACTCGCGGCGGAGCGAGCGCCTTTGCGAGCGCAACTCGCGAGCCTCGTCGCGCGTCAATTGCCCGGAGCGCACGCCGTCGCGGATTCTGCGGCGGTCGCCGCGCCCCTGCGCGTTGACGTCGGCCGTCAGGCCGAGCAACATGACTATTGCGCTTAGAAGAACAAACTTTCTCATCTGTCACCCCTTCCTTTTCGTGAACACAAAGATTCCTTGCTGATTTTTTAATGGCCTGCGGGAGAGATGAAACACTGATTAACCTTGTGCAAGCGCCATTCCGGGCACGCGCCGCCCATGAGAATTGCCGAAAGCGTTGGACTTACGCCCTTTACTCGTGGGAACTGCGGCGTCTTCGCCTTCCTCCTGGTGGATACATCCCTGACAGATTTCACGCGCGGAGTACGAATGAAGTACACGCCGGCCGGCCGAAAATTTGACAAGGCCGAGACGCAGGGAATAAAGTGCGGGACTGCTCTAGATCAGCCGCTCCCCGGCGCACGACCGCAGGGGGCTAACCTTTCACCTGGCTATGCCCTCCCAAACCCTCCGCACAAACGTATTCGGTTCGCGCAGCGCTCTCGGGCGTCTGGTGTTGAGGTGCGCGTTGTGCGTCGCTCTGCTCGCCCTCTCATCGGCTGTTTACGCGCAGCAGGACGAGAGGCTCGTGGCGGCGAACAAGACGCTGACGGATTCCGCAGCCCTCATCGGACAGGACAATCAAGAGCGTTTCCCCGCGATGATCGCCAGGCTCGAAGAGGCGCGCAAGGTGTATCAAGAGCGCGGGAGTAAAACTTACGAAGCCTTCGCCGCGCTCCCCATCGGGCGGCTTTACTCCGAGATGAAAGAGCAGCAGAAGGCCGTCCCCTACCTCGAAGCATCCCTCGCCCTGTGGCGTGAGGCCGGGGAGAAGAACGGCGAGGCGACGACCCTCGCGGGCCTCGGCCGCGCCTACTCGCTGCGCAGCGAGAAGCGCAGAGCCGCCGATGCCTACCAGCAGGCCGTCACCTTGTTCGAGGCGGTGGACAATCGCAGCAGCCTGGCCTCTGTGCTCGACAGGGTCGCCGCCGCCTACAACTTTCTGGGCGAGAGGGAGTAGGGCGCTCGCCTCTTACGGGCGCGCGGCCGACCTTCACGCGGCGCTCAACGAGCAGAGGGAGCAGGCCGGCTCCGTGGAGAGCATGGGCGGGGTTTACCAGGCTCTCGGCGAGTACGGCAAGGCGCTCGACCATTACAACCGGGCGCTGGCGCTGCAAAAAAAGGTCGGAGACAAAAGCGGGCAGGCCGAGACCTTGAACAACCTCGGCGCGCTTTACGACCACTTCGGTGAGTATGACCGCGCGCTCGACAGCCTGGAGCAGACCTGGAACCTCGCGCGCCAGGCCGGGGCCAAAAAGACGGAGGCCATCGCCGTCCATGACATCGCGGCCCTCCTCAAGCACACGGGCGACACGGAGAGGTCTCAAAAGACTTACGAGATCGCCCTGCAACTTCGCCGCGAGGCCGCGACGCTCAACAACCTGGGCATGGTCTACCTCGCGCGCGGTGAAAACGCGAAAGCCCTCGAAGCCGTTCAGCATGCCCTCACCATCTACCGCCGGTCGGGCGACAAGCGGGGCGAGGCGGCGGCCCTCGTCGGCATGGGCAGCATTCACGAAGCGCTGAGCGACGCGCCGAAGGCTTTGGACTTCAACCAGCAAGCCATCCCGCTCCTGCGCGCGGTAGGCGAAGAGTCCGGGCAGGTGTCCGCCCTCGAAAATCTGATGGGCATCTGGGAGAAGCTCAACCGGCCGCGGCTCGACATCTTCTACGGCAAGCTGGCCGTCAACCTGCAACAGACACTGCGCGGCAAAATCCGCACGGTTGAGCGCCAGATGCAGCAGTCTTGTTTACGGAAATCCGACTGGGGCTGCAGGTTCCTGACGAGGCTGCTGCTGGACGAGGGCCGCTTATCCGAGGCGCATCAAATCCTCAACTTCTTCAAGGACCAGGAGTCGTTCGATTACGAGAAAGTCATCTCGCCGGGCGACGTGCCGCCCCTGAAGGAGCAGTTCTTCACCGCCGAGGAGGAGGCGGCGGCGCTGCGAACGCTGCAAGGGGTGAGCGGGAGATTGAGCGCTCTCGAAAAAAGTTTGGGCGAGTTACAACTCGTCACCGGGGGGCGCGACCCGACGCCGGAGGAGTCGCGGCAACTCGCGGGGCTCAACGCGGAGTTGAGCGCGGCGGCCGCCGTTTACACGCTAGTCCTGGCGGAGCGAGTGTCCCTCCTGCTCGTCACCCCCGACCGGGTCGCGCTCTTCTCGCACGCGGTAAAATCTTCCGAGCTGAACCGAAAGGCCGTAGATTTTCTCGGCCTGCTGCGCGACCCGGCGGCCGAGCCCCGCGGCCTCGGCAAAGAGCTTTACGCCATCCTCTTCGCGCCCGTCGCCACGGCCGTCGAGGAGGAGGGAATCAAAACGCTCGTCTGGTCGCTGGACGGCGCGCTGCACTACATCCCGCTCACGGCCCTCTACGACGGGAAGCAGTACCTCGTCGAGCGTTTCCAGCACGTCGTCTTCACGCGGGCCGCGCGCGAGCGCATGGTCGCGGCCGTCAGCCCCAAGTGGACGGGCGTCGGCGCGGGCACCACGAGCCCGCGCCGGGTTCAGCTCCTGGGTAAGTCCTACTTCTTCGACGGCCTGCCGGGGGGCACAGCCGAATTGGGCCAAATCTTCGGCGCGGTGGGCGACGGGCGGAAGGGCCTGCTCGGCGGCCCTGTGCTGATGGACGAGCAATTCTCTTTCGCCGCTCTCGAAAGCGCGCTGCGGGGCCGGCCGAAGCTCGTGCACATCGCCAGCCACTTCCAATTCGAGCCGGGCGACGAGGAGCGCTCCTTCCTGCTCCTCGGCGACGGCGAGGCGCTAACACTCGCCCGGCTAAAGGGGCGCGGGAAAATCTTCGACGGGGTCGAGCTTCTGGCTCTCTCGGCCTGCGAAACCGGGGCGCAACAGAGGGACGAGAGCACCGGGCGCGAGATCGACGGGTTCGCGGAATTGGCCCAGTGCCTGGGGGCCGGCGCGGTGATGGCTTCGCTCTGGAAAGTGGCCGACCGGAGCACGGCCCAGTTGGTGTTCGATTTCTACGACGGGCGGGGGCTGCGCGGCTGGTCGAAGGCGGAAGCCTTGCGCCAGGCCCAGTTCAAGATGATGCGCGGCAGCCACGGCGCCGAGGAAGTCGCGAAAAAACGCGGGGCCGAAATCGTCAACCTGAAGGCCGGAAAGAGGAGGCCCTTTGAGACCGACCCGAAAGCGCCCTCCGCGCACCCGTATTACTGGGCGCCTTTCATCTTAATCGGCAACTGGAGGTAGGGACGCGCCCGGCCGGCAAAAGTAATAGTCAAGCCCCAGGGACTGCGGCGGCTTCCGGCAGTGACGCGGTTTAAAGTTCGGGCTTTAGCCCGCCCCCGTGGGCCGGCATTCAAACGTCGGACGACGAACTGACCAAACCACTACAGGAGTTCTTTCACTCTTGACTTATTAGAAGTTTGGACGATACTAGGCGGGAAGTCTCACGCCCGCAGGTCGAATGGCTCGGCCATACCTCGCTGCGCCGAACTGAGCGGGGCCGGCGGCCCCGAACCTGCTTCTTCTGTCCTCCGCTCTTTTACTTTCACAGCAATTCGGACCGCTGGCGCGTGGGACTCAAGACGCGAGCCGCCCGGAACCACAAAGGCCGCAGCAGCTCTCTTACTTTCGGCCTACCACCGACAAAGATGTGGACTATGTTCCCCCCAACTGACATGGCCCCGCGCCCGCGCCGCGCCGCGCCCGTCATCTTTCTCGTCACGCTTCTTCTGCTGGCTGGAGCTTCGCCCGCGACCGCGCAGACGGACCAGACCCCGGGCCAGGAAGAAACGCCCGCGCTCACGTTTGGCCGTCCCGTCGAGCGCACGATAGCCGGGCAGCAACAGCACACTTACTCGGTCGAGATGAAGGCCGGCCAGTACCTTCACGTTGGCGTGCATCAACGCGGGGTCGACGTGACGCTAAAGCTCGTCTCGCCGGGGGGCAAAGAGTTACTCCACGTCGACAGCCCCAACGGGACCGCCGGCCACGAGACGCTCTCGTTCGTGGCGGAGACGGACGGCAAGTTCCTCGTCATAGTCAGCAGGCTACAGTACGCTGCGCCACCCGGCCGCTACGCCCTCATCGTGACCCCTCCTCACGCCCCCGAGCCCGCGGATAAGCTCCGCATTGAAGCCGAGAGGGTCTTCCGCGAAGCAGGCAAACTGAATCCGTATTATTACAAAGAAGACTACGGCAAGGCGCTGGCGAAATATGAAGAGGCGCGGTCTTTGTGGGAGAAAATCGGAGACAAATACTGGCAGGCGGTCGCCCTCATGTCGAGCGGCCTCGTCAGCCAGGGGGTAAATGATGACAGAATATCCCTCGAGGCAAACAGCCGGGCGCTGCTGCTCTACCGCTCCCTCGAAGATTACGCGGGGGAGTGTCGGGCGCTGATTAATATCGGCAACCACCACCTTAAAGCGAAGAAGTACCCCGAGGCGCTGGATAGCTTTAACCAGGCGCTGACCGCCGCCCGCCGTCTGGGCGACAAAGTGTTGGAAGTGAGCGCGCTGCAAAGCGTAGCGCTTGCGGAATGGGACTTCGGTCGGAAGCGGGCCGCAGTCAGCCTTTACCTTCAATCGTGGGAAACGGACTGGCCGGCGGCGGAACAGGTCGGCGACGACGTGGTCTCCCGCGAGCGCGCGCTCGAACTATTGAATGAGGCGTTGAAATTCGAGCGGGCGGAGAAGGGCGCGGCCGGGGAGGAGAACATCTTCTTCAAACTCGGGTGGGTCTCGGGACTGAATACTTACGGCTGCGGCGGCGGGGTCGAGTATTACCGAAAGGCCCTGGCAGCCGGCAAAAAAAATCCAGACGGAGCGGAGAAGGCGGCCTTCATCGAGAAACTCAGGCAGTCATTCGTCGTGGCGGCCCGAAAATGTGAGGGGCAGTGGGGCGAAGACGCGCTCCACGCTTTCGAAGGTCTCCTGGAAGTAGAGCGGGAAAGAAACAACCCCGCGGATGTCGCGGTCGCGCTCGCGAGGCTGGGCGACGCCTATCTGAATAACGGGCAAAAATGGAAGGCCGTCGAGAGTTACCGTTCGGCCGTGACGACGTGGCGCGCGCTCAACGACCCGGCGAGCGAAGCGGAAGCCCTCAACAGACTCGGGGATATTTTCAACTCGTATTACGGGACGGAAAACGCCCTCGAGTGTTGGAGGGAAGCGGCGGCAATTAAACGCAAGCTCGATGACAAGCGAGGGGAGGTGCTCATCCTTTTCAAGCAGGCGAGGTTCTATTTGACAAGGGGGAAGCATCAAGAGGCGGCTCAATCCTACGAAGCCTTGTTGAAGATTCCTGTCGAAAGAGGGGCCGAGATTGACGACATTTCTTCAGTCAACCTGGGGACCGCCTACTTTAGACTCAACCGGATCGAGGACGCCATCTCGCGCCTGGAATCGGTGGTCGCCCGGCACCGGAGCGCCCGCGGCCCGGAGGAGCAATCGGAAGAGGGCTTGCCCGGAAAGTCCGCGGAGTCGGGAGACCCGATAAACCTCATCGCGATGAATAACCTCGGTGAAGTTTATCGCTCGACCGGGCAGCCGCAGCGGGCCATCGAGCTCTATTCCACGGCCATCGAGTCGGCATGGCTGCCGGCGCGTGAAGAAACGATCATCCCCCAATACACTGACCTGATTGTTGGCTCAGGGTACGACTCCATCCAGCGGTACGTCACCCCCCTTGAAAGGGAGAACCGGACAGGGGTCGCCGAGGCCGCGCCCAGTCGTCGCCCCTTAATTCTGAGGGCGAGCATCATCTACAACAACCTCGGCTTGGCGTATCTCTCCCTCGGCGAGTATGAGCTTGCGCTCAAGCGCCTACAAAACGCCGCGTGGTGGGCCGTGTATTCCGAAAGGAGGGATTATTCCGGCGACGTGCAGGAGGTCATCGGTAACAATCTCGCGCTGGTCTATAAAACGCTGGCCCGGTACGACAAGGCCCTGCCTTACTACCAGCGGAACCTGGAGGCGATGCGGCAGGCCGGTGACCGCGCGGGCGTCGCCCTCGCGCTGAACAACCTGGGCGCGCTCCATCAGGCCAACGGGAAGCACGAGGAGGCGCTGGCCCGCTTTAAGCAGGCGCTGGAGGTCATGCGGGAGGTTAAAGACCGCAGGGGCGAGGGCGCAGCGCTCAACAACATGGGCGACGTGTATATCTCGCTCGGGCGCGAAAAAGATGCGATAGAGTATTTCAATCAGGCGCTCGACATCAGACGACAGATCGAGGACCGCTCGGGCGAAGCCGACACCCTCAGCAACCTGGGGAGCGCGCACCTGTCCCTCAAAAATTACGAACAGGCCGTCGGGTTCTACGAGCAGGCCCTCGTCATTAAACGATTCGCCCGCGACCGCCTGGGCGAGGCCACGACGCTCCACAACCTGATGCTCACACACGGAGTCACCGGCAGCCCCGCCCTGGCAATTTTCTACGGGAAACAAGCAGTCAATATCTACCAGGCCCTCCGCGACCACGTCGAGAGGCTTGACGAAGCGTCGGAGCGGAGCTTTCTGGCCTCTGTGGAAAAAACGTACCGCCGCCTCTCCGACCTGCTGATCGAGAGCGGGCGTTTCCCCGAAGCGCAGCAAATCCTGTCAATGCTCAAGGAGGAGGAGTTCCTGCATTTCGTCCGCCGCGACGCCGGGGAGATCAAAAAGCTGTCGAAGCGTGCCGACCTGCGGGAGGACGAGCGCAAGGCGCTTGAGCGCTACGAGCAGCTCGCCGACCGCCTCACGTCCATCGAACTGGAACTGGACCGGCTTGAATTCATAAAGAACCGCCTCCCCGCGGGCAAGCCCTTCGAGCACCAGGCAAAATACGACGAGCTGAACGAACAACTCCGCGACGCGAACAAAGCCTTCCGCCTGTTCCTCGAAAAGGAGCTGGCCGGCGAAATCGGCCGGGCGGCCAAGCGTGAGGTAGAGGTCGACCGGGCGCTGCAAGGCAAACTCGCGCAGTGGGGCGCGGGCACCGTGGCGCTCTACACGGTCGTCGGCGCGGATCGCTACCGCGTCATCCTGACCACGGCGAAGTCTCAAACTGACGGCAAGACGGAGATCAAGGCGGCCGAACTGAATAAGAAAATCTTCGCCTTCCGCGAAGCCTTGCAGGATCCGAGCGTCGACCCCCGCCCCTTGGGCAAGGAGCTTTACGACATTCTCGTCAAGCCCGTCGAGCAAAATTTGGGAGGGGCGCAGACCCTCATCTGGTCGCTCGACGGGACGCTGCGCTACATCCCCCTGGCCGCGCTCTCCCCAGACGGCGAGCAGTATCTGGCCCAGAAATATCGGATCGTCGTCATCACCTCGGCCACGCGGCAGACCATGAGCGAGCAGGTGGCCTCGGTCTGGCGCGCGCTCGGCCTGGGCGTGACGCAGGAAAGCAAAGTCACCGAACCCTTCGGCACGGCGCTGATCACCTTCGGCGCGTTGCCGGGCGTGGAGAGGGAACTGCAAGCCATCATCAGCAACGAAGACGCGCGGGGCGGGGAGCGCGGCGTGCTGACGGGGAAGCGGCTCGTCGACGGCGACTTCACCGCCGCCGAGGTGGAGAGGCGGCTCGGCCAGCGCGAGGGGCCCGCGCGCAAGTACAACGTCGTTCACTTCGCCACCCATTTCCACCTAGGCGATGACACCGCGAACTCTTTCATGCTGCTCGGGAAAAACCAGGCGATGACGCTCGAACAGGTGAGCGACTCGCCGGAGATGAACTTCACGGACGTGGAGCTAGTCACGCTCTCGGCCTGCAACACAGGCTACGGCGGACTGGTCGCCGCCGAGGCCCGGGAGAAGGAGCGGGAGCGGCTAACGGCCCACAACGGCAGAGAGGTTGACAGCCTGGCGGCGTTCATAGAGGGGCGCGGGGCCAAGGCCGTGCTGGCAACCCTGTGGCCGGTCGCAGACGAAAGCACCGAACTCTTAATGGCACAGTTTTACCGGGTGCGGAAAGAGAACGCGGGCGTGACGAAAGCCGAGGCCGTGCAGATGGCGCAGCGCGCAATGATTGAGGGCCGGTTGGCGCCGACGAGTGCGGACGACAAGCAGCGCGCGGAGCTTGCTTCCGCGAAGGGCGCGGCGGCCAAAGGCGCGCCGCCTTTCAAATACGACCCGGCGAAGCCATACGCCCACCCTTATTACTGGGCTCCCTTCATCCTGATCGGAAATTGGAGATGAGGCGAGCGTCGAGGAAAGCGCCGCCGCGGGCGTGAGCAAGTTGAGCCCGCGCGCTGCGAAATCTCCCCCCAAGCGACGGGAAGCGAGCGAGACGACGCTCTGCGGATAAGCGGAAGCTAGGAGAAACTTATGAGGCTCAAATCAGTTCTCAGCGTGACGTGCCTAATCGTCCTCGGATGGCTCTCCGTCCACTCATTCGGGGGCGCGCCCCCTCAGGCCCATGCGCGTGCGAGCAGCACTCCTTCTTACCCGGAGAACCTGGAGAAATTCGTGCTCCAGGTCGGCATTGATAAGTACCAGTACGAAGCCAAGCTGGAAGGTTGCGTGCAGGACGTGCTCGACATGAAGGAGTTACTGACGAGCCCCAAGTACGCTGTCCCCGCGGGCAACATCCTGACGCTGCTCAACGAGCAGGCGACGCACGAGGGCATCGTCGCGGCGTTCAAAAAGCAACTCATCGAGAACGCCAGAAAACATCCAAACGCGATAGTTATCTTCCAGTACAGCGGCCACGGCTCACAGGTCCTCGACACCAACAACGACGAGGAGGACGGCCTGGACGAGACGCTGGTCCCCGTCAACAGCCGCGACCCTCAGAACAAGAACTTCGACCTCACCGACGACGAGCTTGGCGACCTGTTCGAGGAGTTGATCAAGCACACCCCGAACGTCACCTTCATCCTCGATAGTTGCCACTCGGGCTCCGGGATGCGGGGCTTCGGTAAAGTGCGCAAGGCGGACAGGGACAAGCGACCGCAGCCGGCGCAGAAGCCTTCGCCCAGGGCGCGCGGCGAACGCGACGCGGAAAACGTTGACGTGCTCCCGCGCAGCCAGCGCTACGTCACTATCTCCGGGAGCAGGTCGAACGAGCTGTCGAACGAGATGGTCGTCCTGGACGGAAGCAGATCCAACGGCGCGATGACCTTCTACCTGATAGACGCCCTGAAGCGGGCTACGCCGGAAACGACTTACCGTGAAGTCATGGAGGAGGTGTCCAGCAAAGTCGGCGAGGAGTACCCGCGCCAACACCCGCAGGTGGAGGGCGACGTGCGCCGCCCGGTGTTCGCCGGCGCGGCGAGCCGCGAGAACCCTTTCATCGGCATCGCCGGCGTCAAGGGCACGACTCTGACGATCAAGGCGGGATTGGCGCAGGGGATGAAGAAGGGCACGCAACTCGCGGTCTACGCGGCGGACGCGCGCAAGATGGCCGGCGGGGAGAAGAGACTGGCGACGGCGGAAGTAAAAACCGTCGAGAATTTCACGGCCACGGCCGAATTAAACGGGGCGCAGTCCGTACCTGTGAACGCCAAGGTGGTGGTCATCTCTCCCGATTTCGGATCAAATCCCTTGCGCGTCGCCTTCCAGTCGCAGGCGGCGGGCCGTGCGACCGCGGCCGATTCTAAAATGCTCGCGGACTTACGACGAAGGCTCGCGCCTGAAGCCCGGCCCGGCGAGGTCCGCGGCATCGTCGTCACGGACGCGGCCGTCGAGTCGCAGGCGACCGGGAATAAGGAACTCGGATGGGACGTTGCCGTGTTGCGAGACAAGTTCGGCAACGTCTTCCGGGACCGGCTCGGCCGTGCCATTACTGACGCGAAGGATTTGGCCCCGCTGGCGGATAAGAGCGAGAAACTCATAATTCCCGGGCCGGAGGAGGAAGTCTATTACATCGCCGCGCCTGACAACGTCCCGCTGTATGGCTTCTTCGTCAGGCCGGGCGACAACTACGGGGCGGGCAAGATAGAGAGCGCTCTGGTCCACTTCGCCTACCAGCGCGCCTTAAAATCCATCTCGAATCAAACGACCACTCTTAAAAACGCGATCAAGCTGACCCCGGTCAGAATCACGGCCACGGAGGACGCCAACGGGGAGCTGGAGGTCACGAAGGAAGAGGTCGTCACTTTGGCCGCCGGGCAGAAGGATTATCCTTTCGACCAGGGCGAACTTTTCAAAATCGAAATCGAAAACACGTCAGACAAAGACCTGTACGTGACGCTCTTCGACATCAGTACGGACGGCAGTATCGCCATCATGTACCCTTCGGAGGAGGAGGGAGTCAAATTGCCCGCCGGAGATAAAGTGCGGTTCAAGGCGGTGTACCGGACGACCGGCCCCCCAGGATATGAAACTTTCAAGGCGATAGCTACGACGGAAGTAAAAGGGCGTTCCGATTTCGCCTACCTGGAAATCACCGCGGTCAAGAGGGCCAAGCAAGAGACCGTTAAAAGCTTCGGCGATTGGACGACCTCGGAGATTAATTTCGAGATCAGCGATAAGAAGAAGTGACCATCCTTTGTCGCCCTCGGAGGCAGGGCAGATTTGATAAGGAGAGTGATGAGATGAGAAACAGAGTCGGCTCAACCTCACGCCTCTGGTGCGTCGTCTCCCTGCTGGTCTGCGTCTGGCTGAGCGGCGTCCCGGCGCAGTCGAATAAAAACGCGGCCCTGCCGGCCGCCGCGCAGAAAACCGGGCCCGGCGCGACCGTCGTTAAAGTCGACACCGAAGGAATCGAGAATGCGCCGGCCGGCGCGGAAGTCCTCGCCGCGCTCGACAAACTGCCGTTCGTGATTAAAGGAAAGTTCAGGGACGACGAATGGCATCTGCGGCTCAGGCCGAGGGCAGGCGAGCCCGGCATCCGCGTCGAGCGCAACGGGGTCGGCCGCATCAAAAACATTCCTCTGGGCACCGCGGCGCGCGACGTTGCCGAGTGCGCACGCCGCGAGGCCGCGTGGCAGGCGATTAAAAATCTGGAAAACACAAACCCGAACTCGAAAGTGCAAATCGAGTTGCGCGTCGTTTCGGTCAGGCCGGTGCGCAACGCCGAGGGGCTGGTCACGGAGGTGGCCGATATCAAATCGAGCGAGTTCTGGTCCGGCGGCTATTTCCAATTCGAGGTCAGAAACGTCGGCTCGGCCGCCGCCTACCTGACCATCGTCAACCTGAGCCCCATCGGGGAGATAAAGCCCATGTTCCCCCTCCCGGCATTGCCTCAGGTCGAAACCAAAATCCCCGCCGATAAAAAATGGCACCGCGTCCCCGAGCCTTACGTCTACGAAATCGTCCCGCCTTTCGGCCTCGAGTACTTCAAAGTCATCGCCACCGCGGAGAACGTAGGACTCGTCGAAATCTTTCAATCCGGCCTGCCGCTCAGGAAGGGCAGAGTCCCCGCCGACGCCCTCGGGCAATATTTCGCTACCCTGCCGGAGTCCGTGGGCAGGACAGACATCGAGGGAGACTGGGACACGGCGACCTTGACCTTCAAATCCACCCCGTCCGGCGAGCCGGAACGAAAGACCCTGCACGTTTTGTCCGTCGGCGTGAGCCGCTACAGCCGCGCGGGTGAAAGCGCGGCGGCCACCGGGCTGGTGGACTTGAACACCAGGAACGACGTAGAGGATTTTCCGGCCGCCCTGCGTAAGTACGGCAAAGGGCCTTTCGACGACGTGAGCGTCACCCTGCTCTACGATCAGGGCGCGACGAAGGGGGCCATCATTTCGAGCTTTCAAAGAATCATCGCGAAGGCCAACCCGCAGGACGCCCTCGTCTTTCAATTCTCGGGCCACACCTTCATCGAACAAGCGGGGCAGCAACTTTACTTCGTGCCGTTCGATTACGACGGTAAAGACCCCGCGGGGAGCAGCCTTTCGAGCATGGAGTTGCAGACCCTGCTCGGGCAGATTCAGGCGCAGCACCAATTCGCGGTCCTCGACACGAAATCCTCCACGCGCGGGTTCGACCACCTGATCTCGCGCCTGGAAAGCGAGAGCAAGGAGCTGGAGGGCCTGGTCAAGCGCGACCTCTGGATTTTCGGCACGGCCGACGCGTCCAGGGCTTACGAACTCCTCGACGAGGGCACGGGGAAACGTTACGGCCTGCTCACGCTTTCGCTGATGAAGGGGCTGGACGGCCTGGCTGACGCCAACCGGGACGGCCTCGTCAGCGTGAAGGAGCTGACCGATTACTCGCAGCGTTTCGTCGCCGCGAGGCAGCCGTATCAGAGGCAGCAGCTCTGGAAGTTCGGCAATGATTTCGTCCTAGCCAGGTCGCGCGGCAAGGAGGCCGGCCGGAACGCGGAAATTGGCCCACACAGGTTCGTCCCGTCCAGCTTCGCGCCGTGGGCGCAGCAGGACAGTCAGACGGACGGGCAGGGGGAGAAGCAGCAAGTCCGCGCGGAGATTGTCGGCGGCGGCGCGGGCCGTCTGGTTCGCGAGAGGAACGGCAAAGACTACGCACTGCTGATCGCCACGGATGACTACAAAGTCTGGGACGACCTGTCCAACCCGGTCCGCGACGCCGAGACGATAGCCAACGACTTGCAACGGATTTACGGATTCGAGATAGACCCGCAAACAGACGTCTTGAAGAACCCGACGAAGAAGCAGATTCTGGACGCGCTGCGGCGAATCAAAGCCCGCCAGTACCAGCCCGACGACCAGCTCTTCATCTTCTTCGCGGGGCACGGCCACTTCAACGAGTCGCTCAAGGAGGGCTATTTAATCGCCGCCGACTCGCTCAAGCCTGACGAAGACGAGTTCGGCGAGAGCTACCTCCCGCACTCGCGGTTGAGAACAATACTCGACTCGATAGAGTGCAGGCACATCCTGCTGGTGATAGACGCCTGTTTCAGCGGCACCTTCGACGAGGAGGTGGCGCGGCGCGGCAACGAGCCGGAGTACGAAGAGCGGACCAACATGGAATTCATCTGGGAAATCATGCAGCACAAGACGCGCCGCTACATGACCTCGGGCGGGAAAGTCTACACGCCGGACGGGAGGCCCGGTTACCATTCGCCGTTCGCCTCCAAACTCATAGACGCGCTGCGGGGGTACGGCGGCAAGTACGGGGTGCTGACCGTCAACGCGATTCTCGCGCACGTCGAGCGCGCGCGGCCCTCGCCCTACCACGGGCGGTTCGGCAGCGACCAACCCGGCAGCGATTTCGTCTTTATCGTCGTCAAGAAAGACAAGTAGGAGCCGAAGGCCCGCTCGCTACTTTTCACGCCGGATATAATTCTTCGCGCGGGAAGCGTTTTTCTTCCGCCGCGGCGTCAGGCGCGGGCGGTCGGGTTCTGGAAAACGACAGGAGGACGCGAGCGATGAACCCGAAGAGGCCAGGGCAATAGGCGGTCACGAGGTACGGCATGACTCGGCATCGTTTTAAATACTTACGCCTGGTCCTCCTTCTGCCCCTGGTCTGTTCTGCCGCCGGGCTGACCCTCCGCGCGCAGAGCAACGAAGCGAAGCAGCCCGATCTAGTGAGCGCCTTCATCAACGCGCGCCTGGGCCAGGAATCGGACAGCAAGATATACAGAACGCAAGTCTCCTACGAACGTCTCGAGCCCGCATTGGACAGCGAAACCGGCCGGCCGGCCTATGTCAGTCCGAAAGCTCCCGCCTTGGGGATAACAATCTGGAAACTAAAGCAACGGCCTGAGCCTGGCGGGGAGTATTCAAAGATATTTCAAGTTGAGCGGGACGGTAATGAGTCCACATGGTACGCCGCGCGCGTGGTGCGGAAAACTGCCATATCCGTCGGAGATCGGTTCAGAATCGGCATTGAAACAACGCAGGAGGGCTTTCTGTATGTTTATGCCCGAGGCTTCTATCAAGACGGCACTCGGGGGGCGCCACGCTTGATATTCCCTGACAGATACGGCGCGAATAATTTACTTAAAGCCGGGATGCGGAAAAATCTGCCGGAGCACACGACCTCTTCTTTAAAGTTAGTCGCCGGCGGCCGCGATGATTATATCGGCGAAGAACTAACATTCATCTTCAGCCCGTCACAGCTCGAAGAAGTACGGCTCAACGGTAGCCCGGAGCAGTTCGATAAGTGGCGACGGCTCTGGAGGGCACCCACTGAAATATTTGAGATGGTAAGGGATGGTAGCCCGAATTCTGAGAGGATGGGGGAAGCCGGGCCGAGTAAGTCGGGGCTCAGTATGAACGATCCGTTGCCGCAGACTGTCTACCGCCCGGCGGCGCAGTCCGGGAAACCGATTCTGGCGTCCGCGTGGTTGGGAATAGGCGACCGGGCTAAGCCCGCGGAAAAGCCGGACAAGGTTGCAGGCGTGCCGGCCCGGAAAGGCGAAAGGCCGCGCCTCACCTCTCGACTCGGGGCTTTCACCTCCAAGGAGGAGGCGCTGCGCAAGGCGGCGGAAATCATGCTGGCGGAGGGTCGCTATGAGGAGGCGCGTCTGAGCTTAGAGCTGCTCAAGCAGGAGGAGTATTTCGATCTGATGGGGCACGGCCCTAGGAGGCCGGCCTCGTTCTCTCACCACACGTCCTCGCCCGGGAAGCAGGCCGGCTGCCAGCAGGGCTACCAGGAGCTGAGAAAGCAGCTCGCCGAACTCAGCAACGAGCGGGCCGCGTTGCGCGAGAAGCAACACAGGTCGGGGCCCGAGGACGCCCGGCTGGCCGAGGTGGAGGATAAAATTAATTGCGCCGGCCTCGCCTACCAAAAGTTCCTGGACGACTTGCTTAATAACTCGGGCGACGCGGGGGCCGAGGCAGCAAAGTATTTCAAGCACCAACACCTGAAAGCCTTTCAGTCGGCGCTGAGACAGTTGGGGCGCGGGACGGTCGCGCTCTACACGCTGATGGGTAACGAGCGGTATCACGTCTTCCTCGTCACGCCGGACGTCATCATCGCGGGCGAGGAGACGGAGAAGTCCAACGTCAGTCACCAGGACTTGGAGGCGAAAGTCACGGCCTTCAGAAAAATATTGGAGCGGCCGGCGGACGACCCGCGCCCGCTGGCCCGGGAGTTATACGAGGTGCTGCTCGGGCCCGTGGCGCAGGCCCTCAAGAAGCTCGGGGCCAGGACGCTGATGTGGTCGCTCGACCGCGACCTGCGCTACCTCCCCGTCGCGGCCCTGCACGACGGGCGCAAGTACCTGGTCGAGTCTTACCGCAACGTCATGTTCACCCCGGCGAGCTACACCAGGCTGCGGGACGCGCCGAACACTGTGTGGCAGGGGCTCGGGATGGGAGTCTCCGAGGGCGAGCCGCCGCTGCCCGGGGCGCGCCGAGAGCTCTACGGGATTTTCGGCGGCGGCGGCGGGAAGGGGCCGCCCCCGATTCCGGGACAGGTGTTACTCAACCAGGACTTCACGAAGGATGCGATGCGCTCCGCGCTCAGGCGCGCTCTCCCGCAAGGTTACAAGGCCGTCCACATCGCGAGCCACTTCTCCTTAAAACCTGGCCCAACTTTTAAGGCCGATTCTTACTTACTCCTGGGCCAGGGCAGGCTGACGATTGAGGAGGTGGACGGCGGCTACAACCTGTTCGACGGGGTGGAGCTGCTGACGCTTTCGGCCTGCGACACGGCCGTCGGGCAGGCGGGCGCGGACGGCAGAGAGGTCGAAGGCTTCGGCGTACTCGCCCAGGACCAGGGGGCGAAATCCGTCATCGCCACGCTCTGGGGGATAGACGACGAAGGCACGAGCCCCCTGATGCGAAACTTCTATTCGGCCTGGCGCTCCACCCCCTCGATGACCAAAGCGGAGGCGCTGCGGAGGGCGCAAATGTCATTACTGAAGGGCGAGGCCGCGGGCGTGGCCGGCAATAGCAGAAGAGGGGCCGAGGTCGTCGGCCGAGCGGCGTCCGCCAAGGGCTCCTTCAAAGTTGACCCCGGTGCTCCGTACGCCCACCCCTATTACTGGGCTCCTTTTATCCTCATCGGCAACTGGCAGTGACGTTCTGTCCGGCGGGGCCGCGCGGCAAGCACACCGGGGCAAACACTGCGGGGCCAAGTCAGACGATATGCTCTTGACAGGGCGGCGATTTTGCAGATACTAGGCGCGAAGGCTCACGTTTCTTCGCCTGAAGGCAGCGACTCTAGGTCACCCTTCGATTAATTCGGCTTTTCGTTCAGGGCGGTGCGCGTTTCCGGCCGCTGCCCCTTAATATTCTCGCTTCATCAACTCTGACAGACCGGCCGCCCGTCACCGGCAGAATTATCCCGTTCACCTCTGACAAGCGGCGGGTTCTCTGACCCTGAAGGCTTCTGCCTCTCCCGCGAGACTAACCTGCGGCGCGTGCGAAAGCGATGAACAGAACAGCAGTTTCGCTGATCGTGCTGTTGCTCCTAATCCCCGTCCCGGGCGGGGCGCAGGACGCCCGCGACGTTCGCCGGCTCGCGCCGGGCCAGAAGGTCGAGCGCGCGCTGCGGGAGTCTGAGACGCACGCGTATAGCATTGCATTGAGGCCGGGCGAATTCCTGCGCGCGGAGGTCGAGCAGCGCGGCGTCGACATAGAGTTAAAGCTCCGCGGCCCGTCTGGCGCAGAACTGGCCCAAGTGAATCTGCTGAGCGAGTTCGGCGCGGAACCGCTCTCCTACGAGGCGGCGGAAGCGGGCGACTATTACCTGGAAGTGAAGGCGGTCGAGGCGGAGACGCCGGGCGGGCACTACTCTGTAACGCACGCCGTCAGCGCGCACCCGACGCAGCGCGACAGGGAGCGGGCGGCCGCCGAGCGTTCATTGATGAAAGTCAAATCCCTCTGGCAAGCGCGCGGGGCGGAAAGGCTGCGGGAGGCCGTTGCCAAAGGCGAGAAGAATGTCTCCCAGTGGCGCGACCTCGGCGACGAAGACTGGCTCGCCCACGCCCTCAATCAACTCGGCCTCCTTCACTACGACCTCGGCGAACAGGAGAAGGCCCTGGGCTATTACGACCAGGCGATACTTTCCTACAGGGCCGCCGGCGACCGCGCGGGCGAAGCGCAACTGGCGCGCCGACTCGGCAAGCATTACGCACAACTCGGCCGGCAGCAGGAAGCGCTGAAGTATTTCAACCGGGCGCTGGCACTCTTCAGAACTCTGGGGGCGCGCGGCCCCGAAGGCTACACGCTCGTTGACATCGGTAGAGCCTACGATGATTTGGGCAAACCGCGGACGGCCCGGAAATATTTCGACCAGGTTTTGAAGCTCTCAAAGGCGGCCGGCAATACCCGTCGTGAAGCCGTCGCGCTGACCGACATCGGCAACCTCTATTCGCGCCGCGGCAAGTGGCGCACATCCACCCGATATTACGAGCAGTCGTTGCCGATTTGGCGGGCTGTCGGGGACAAGGATAGTGAAGCCCTCACGCTACACAACCTGGGAGCAGATTACCAGCGTTTGGGCGACCTCCAGCGAGCCGCTGATTATTACAACCGGGCCTTGCCGCTTTACCAGTCCGCTCAGGACCGCGGGCGCGCAATCAAAACGCTCGAAGAGCTAGTCCAAATTCATCTGTACTGGGGTGAGAAGCAGAAAGCCGTCGAGGCTTATCAGCAGGTCGCGCTCCTTCAAAAAGCTGTCGGCGACAAGCAGGGAGAGGCCAGCACCTTAGGCCACATCGCCAGGGTCTATGCCGGGCTGGGCGAAACCCGGAAAAGTTTGGAGGCCCACCTGCTGGCTCTGCCGCTATGGCAAGCCGCCGGCAATCGCGCCCGCGCGGCCGAGACGCTGAGCAGCATCGGCGACGCTTATAACGAATTGAACGACTACGAAGCGGCCGCGGAATATTACGAGCAAGCCGTCCCGCTTTGGAGAGAGCTAAAGGACGGCGGGCGCGAGGTCGAGACGCTTGGCGAGCTAGGGTCAATGTATGTGGTGTTGCACAAAAATCGGCAGGCGTTAGAGCGTTTCGGCCAACTTCTATCAGCCGTCAGAATCCTGGGCGACCGCAGGGGCGAAGCGGAGGCGTTATACAAACTCGGCTTTAATCATTATGTCCTCGGAGAAAAACAGAAGGCGTGGGAGCATCTCGGCCAGGCGCTGGCGCTCATAAAATATCCCGCCGTCAGCGACTCTCTGTCCGCACTGCTGACTGACGGGGTTCTCATATTTCTCGTTTATGAAGATTACCAGGACGCTTTGGCATATTACCGGCAGGCCGTATCAATCGGCAGAAGGACCGGCGACCGCCGGCTGAGGGCCGCCTCGCTGACTATACTCGGCCGGGTTTACTCCATCTTAGACGACGGCCGGAACAACGCGCTGGATTCCTTCCAGCAAGCCCTGTCGCTTTACCGGGCGATGGGTGACCGCAACGGCGAGGCCACCGTCTTGACCGAGATAGGGGAGGTTTATTGGGCGGGGGGCGGCGAACTCAGCTCAATCCAGGCCCTGCTGGATGAGATTAAAAAACCCGCCCCCAATTTAAACCTGGTTCTTCAGCGGCGCGACGCCGAGATTCGTAAGGCGCAAGAACTTTTTCAGCAAGCCCTGTCAGTTTATCAAGCCGTCGGGAACCGCGGCGGCCAAGCCAGGGTGCTGACAAGTATAGGCCGCACTTATTTAGCGCTCGACAACAATGAGGAAGCATTGAGTTATTGCCGAAAGGCTCTCTCCATCCTGGAGATAACTCCTGACGCGCGGGCCGAGATGATGGTGTTCTACGCGTTGATGAAAATCTACGCAGACTTGCCCGACCCGCGGTTAGCCGTTTTCTTCGGCAAGAGGGCCATCAACCTCTTGCAGGATACTCGCGCGCTAATCAACACGCTTGATAAGGGGATGGCGGAATCCTTCGTCCGTCTGGTGGGGGACCTTTACCGCGAGCTGGCAGACTTACTGTTCGAGCAGGGGCGCATCGCGGAGGCCGAGCAGGTTCTGGCGATGCTCAAGGAGGAGGAGTATTTCGGATACCTGCGGCGCGAAGACAAGGTGGCGAAGGAGCTTCTACAAACGGCCTCGCTGACAGAGGCGGAGCGCCTAGCCTTGACCCGCTACAACGAATTCGCCGACAGAATCACGGCCATCGGCAAGGAGATCGGCCAGTTAGAGGCCGAGCGCAGAAAATATCCGAGAGGCAGGTTCCCCCGGCGGGCCCGCTACGACGAACTCAACGGGCAGTTGAGGGACGCCAACAAGGCGTTCGAAAAATTCCTGGAGGGGCTGAAAATCGAATTGGGCCAGAAGGACGAGCGCGTCGCGCAAATCGATTCCAGCCTCCAGACGACGCTCGGAATGCTCAAGGCAGACCGCACCGCCGTCGTCTCCACCATCGTCTCCAAAAAGCGCCTGCGCCTCGTCGTCACCACCGCCCGGGCGCAACGCCCGCACGCGGTGGACGTGGGCGAAAGGGAGATCAACATGCTCATCGCGGAGTTTCGCCAGGCGCTGATGAACCCGAAAGTAGACCCGCGCCCGGCCGGACAAAAACTCTACGACATCCTGGTCAAACCGATCGAGGGCGACCTGGCCGCCATCAACGCCGACACGATTGTTTGGAGTCTGGACGGGACGCTGCGCTACATCCCCACGGCCGCGCTCTGGGATAAGGAGAAGGGCTACCTGATGGAGCGCTTCGCCAGCGTGGTGATAACTCTCGCCAGCCGCGACACGCTCGCCCTGCACCCAGAAGATAGGCAGGGCTGGGAGGCGCTGGGCGTGGGCGTGTCGAAGCCGACCGAGGGCTTCAAGGCGCTGCCCGCCGTGCCCGACGAGCTCGACTGCATCATCACGGACCCTGAGGCGAAAACAGTCTCGCTCAAGCCGAAGTGTGAAAGCGGGGTGCTGCCGGGGAAGAAGCTCCTCGACGAGAGTTTCACGCAGTCGGCCTTCGAAGACTCGCTCGGGCGCTTCCCGGTGGTCCACATCGCCAGCCACTTCCAGCTCAACCCGGGCGACGACAGGGACTCGTTCCTCCTCCTCGGCGGCGGCGAGCGGAAGAGGTACACGGTCGAAGACCTGCGGCTCAGGTCGCTCGTTGATGTCGAGCTGATCGTCCTCTCGGCCTGCAACACGGCGACCACCGGCGGCGAGAAGGCGAACGGGATCGAGATCGAGGGCTTCGGGGTGGTGGCACAAAACAGAGGCGCGAAGGCCGTGATGGCGAGTCTGTGGGAGGTGGCCGACGACTCGACGCGCGATTTGATGGTCCATTTTTACGGGCTCTACGGGACGGGGAAGGTGTCGAAAGCCGAGGCGCTCAGGCAGGCGCAACTGGCTTTATTCAGCGGGCAGGTTAAGGGAACGCGGGCGGCGGAAAATGAGGGAGGGACGGCCGGGCGGGCCGAACTCGCCGGGCGGGCCGAGGGCGGGAGGAATCTGCCACCGTTTTCGGCCGCCGCCGAAAGGCCGTTCGCACACCCCTATTTCTGGTCGCCGTTTATCCTGATGGGGAATTGGGGCTGAGGAAGTCGGGCGGGCTTCGGTTGTGAGCGAAATCCCCTAACAGTTTGAAGGAGACGCGCGGATGAGGGCAAAAAGGCGGAAGGCGGCTTCGGCGTGCGTCGTTGTCACCGGTCTCTTGTTGTGTGCGCTGACGGCCGCGGCGCAGTCGCCGCAAACGCAGGAGCAAACACTCGAGGCGGCGAGCGCGGCGTTCGCGCAAGGCTTCCAGTTGTTTCAGGAAGGGACGGCCGAGTCTTTGCGGGCGGCGGTTCCAAAGCTTGAGACGGCGAACGAGTTATTCCGTCGGGCCGGCGATAAAAAGTGGCAGAGTGCGACGCTCCTCGCGCTCGGGCGTATCGCCAACGACTTGGACGACAAGCGCGCCGCCATCAGGCGGTACGAAGAGGCCGTCCCGTTGCTGCGCGAGCTGGAGGAACCGCTCGGGGTGATAGCGGCCCTCAACAACATCGGCACGGCCTACTTCAGTCTCGGCGAGAACCAACTCGCGCTTAAGTATCTGGAGCAGTCGTTGCCGCTGACACGTCAGCTCGGCGACAAGGAGGAAGAGGCGCGCGCCCTCTCCAACATCGGGAGCGTCTACGAGATCCTGGGCGACAGGCAGACCGCGCTCAACTATTTCGAGCAGGCGCTGCCCCTCGTCCGCATACTCGAAGACAAGAGTCAGGAAGCCACAACCTTGAGCAACATCGGCGGGCTACACTACTCGTCCGGCAACTTGCCGGCGGCGCTCAAGTATTACGAGCAGGCCCTGGCGCTTACCCGCACCCTCAAGGACAAGCGCTTGGAAGCCACAATACTGAACAACATCGCCGTGGTCTATTCGGACCGTGGCGACGCGAAGAAGGCGCTTGAGCTTGGCAGCGAGGTGCTGCTGCTGCGGCAGGCCACGGGGGACCGCGAGGGCGAGGCCGCCACGCTCAATAACATCGGCACGCAGCACCTCGCGCTCGGCGACGGGCTTAAAGCGGTGGAGGTTTTAAACTGCGCCCTACTGCTCAGGCGGACGACCGGCGACCCGCTCGGGGAGGCCGTGACGCTCAACAACCTGATGGGGAGCTGGCGCATTTTAAACAACCCGCGCTTCGCCGCCTTCCACGGGAAGCAGGCCATCAGCATTTACCAGAAGCTGCGGTCCAACATCCGCGGGCTTGGCATAGACCTGCAGCGCACTTATCTTAAGTCCATCGAAGACACCTACCGCCACCTCATCAGGATCCTCATCACCGAAGGGCGCTTAGGCGAGGCGCAGCAGATGCTGAATTCTTTGAAGGACCAACAATTCTTCGACTTCGACCAGAGGCATCTCAGGCAGTCCGCGCCGCTCACGCTGACGCCGCGCGAGGCCGACCTGTCGGCGGACTACGAGAGGGCCATCGGGCGCGTCGGCGTGGCCGACGCGCAGCTCGAAGGTCTGCGGCGTCAAATAAGCGGCGGCAGGCCCGACGCCCGGCAGGCCGCGCTCCTCGCGCAACTTGAGGACAATTTGAAAACGGCCTCGGACGACTTCGTCGCCGTCCTCAGACAGGCCGAAAGCGCTTTCTCCAAGCCGCCGGACGAGAAGGACAAGGCCGGCGAGGTTCCCGACACGCGCGAGATGCAGGCCGCCTTGCGCGAGCTTTCGCGGCAGACGGGGCGGAAGGCCGTCGCCGTCTATCAGTTCGCGGACACAGACTCTTTCCGCCTCATTCTCATCACCCCGGAGGATGTCAGAAGCGTCTCCACGCCGATCAAGGATGAGGTCCTGCAAGAGCGGGCTTTGCAGTTCTGGGCGCTGCTCCAGTCGGACAAGTACGACCCGACGAAATTGGGCCGGGAGCTCTACCAGACCATCTTCGCGCCGCTCGAAAAGGAGTTGCCAAAGGACGCCAGGACGATCCTCTGGTCGCTGGACGGCAATCTGCGTTACGTGCCCATGGCCGCGCTCCACGACGGCAGGCAGTACCTGGTCGAGCGTTACAGCCACGTCAATTTCACGCGCGCCGACCCGGAGAGGATGACGCGCGCCGCCAGGCCGAACTGGACCGCGACGGGGCTGGGTAGCTCCGCCGCGCACACCATAAAGTTACCCGACGCCGAGATCCCTTTCACGGCGCTGCCGGGCGTCGGCGAAGAGCTGCGGCTGCTGATTAGGGGCGGAGGGAACAGGGACGCCATCTTCGACGGCGAGATTTTTCAGGATGCGGAATTCACCAGGCCGGCGATGCTGGCGGCCTTGAAACAGAAGCGCCCGCTCGTGCACATCGCCTCACACTTCGCGTTCCGCCCCGGCGACGAGGCCCGCTCGTTTCTGCTGCTGGGCGACGGCCAGCCACTCACTCTGGCTGAGATGAAAGAGCAGGAAAAATTGTTCGATGGCGTGGACCTGTTGACGCTTTCGGCCTGCAACACGGCGGCGCAGCAGACGGGGGCCAACGGCCGCGAGGTGGACGCCTTTGCCGAACTCGCGCAGCGACTCGGCGCGAGTTCCGTGATGGCGACGCTCTGGCCGGTGGCGGATAACTCTACGCCCCGGCTGATGCGCGAATTTTATCAGAACAGGCAGCACAAAAACTTGAGCAAGGCGGAGGCGCTGCGACTGGCTCAACTTGCCCTGCTCAACAGCCGGGCGGGTGCGAAGCCCCTGCCCGCGGGGCGGACGGGCGCGCCGCTGATCCAGGTCGTCGTCGCCGACGACGCGGCCAGGCAGACTCGTAACAACACGCGGGCCGAAATCGTTTACGTCTCCGCCAAAAACGCCACGCCTTACAAAAAAGAGTCCGGCAGGCCGTTCTCGCATCCGTATTTTTGGTCCCCGTTCGTCCTGATCGGCAACCCGAGATGAAGTCAACCGCCCCGCCGGCGGCTCGCGACGCCGGGCGCGCCATGCGCCGCCCTTAACCCGAAGCGGCCGCCCGACTGGCGGAAACGAATTGGCCCATTTTCTCATAATAATCAGGGGAAACTTTGCGATGCGAAGAGTCAATTACCGAAAGCTACTGTCAATCCTTATCGGCGTCCTCACCCTCGTGACTTCATGGCCGGTCGCGACGGCGCAGCAGCCCATGCAGAGTCTGAAGTGGGAGTACCCGGAGATAAAGAGCCGGAATACGAGGGGCGCCGAGCCGATTGACAAGCTCGCGCCGGAGCTGCGCATCCTCTTCGACCAGTACGCCCGCGGCACCCGCGGCGGCGACCGCCCGCCGATGGCTTTCGGCCGCGCGCAACTGAACGACCTCTTCGGCATCAGGACGGAGAACCGGAACCCGCAAGTCGGCGTAGTCATCACGCTCGCCGGGGGCGAGACCGCGACTTTGAAGGGCGAGGGGGCCAAAATCTACTATCGCTCCGGCGACACCGTCTACGCCGACGTGCCCGTGCGCGTGCTTGAGCGCATCGCGAGGCAGAGGAGCGTCTCAAGCATTTCGGCCGCGAAGGCCGTCAGCATCCCGACCCCGCCGGAGCCGCCAGCGCCGCCGGTCCAGCAGCCCCTGCCGGGCGCGCGCGGCGACGGCAACGGCGGCGCGATGCCGGCGGCAGTTGCGGCCGACAACGAATTCGACCGCCAGGGCCTGACCGGCAAGGGCGTCATCGTCGGCGTCATAGACACCGGGATTGACTGGCGTCACAAAGATTTCATCCGGCCGGACGGGACCTCGCGCATCCTCTACCTCTGGGACCAGATGGACAATTCGTTCGCGGACTCGAACGGCCGAATTGGCACAGCGCCCCCCAAACTCGCTGAGGGCGAAGACCCGGGGCCGGGCACGCTCTACACCGGCGAGCAGATCGACGCGGCGCTCAACGGGGGCGGGACGGTCAACTCGATGGACAACTTCGGGCACGGCACGGCCGCCGCCGGGACCGCCGCTGGCAACGGGCGCGCGACTGCCAACGGGGTCGCGCCCGGCACTCACGCCGGCGTCGCGCCCGAGGCCGACCTGATCATCGTCAAGGCGGCCGACTGCGGCGGCTTCGGCTGGACCTACCTGCTGGGGACGATCTGGATTGCGCAGAAGGCGAAAGAGCTGGGCCGGCCCGCCGTTATCAACCACAGCCTGGGCGGCCACTACACGGCGCACGACGGCCAGGCGCGCGAGGAGTTAGTCATGAACAGGCTGGTCGGCGCGGGCAACCCCGGCCTGGCGATCACGGTCTCGGCCGGCAATGAGGGCCAGTACAGCATGCACGCGACCGGGCGCTTCGGCCCGCGCCTGCCGGGCCAGAAGGACTTCGAGGGCGCGCCGATAGAGATCTTCGTCTCGCCTTACCGCACCGACCAGGTCGCGTGGGTGTCGGCCTACTTCGACCACGCGGACGATTGGGGGATAGTTCTCGTCGGGTCCGGCGATTTCCTGGTGGACGAGCAAGGCCAGCCGCTCAGGGCTTACATCTACAAGTACAACAACGCCGTGACGGTGCAGCTGCAAAAGGGCGCGAAGAAGCCGGACTACTTCGACGACTTCGTTGAGGCCATCGAGTGGCGTAACACGCAGCTCGCGCTGACGGGCGACCGCGTGGACCAATTATTCCTGCCGTTCCCGCCCGGCGCTTACTGGGTCAAAGGCTTCGGCAGCTCCGAGAAAGTGAAGACCGGCAGGTTCGATCTCTACGCGCCCGACACGCGAAGAGCCTCGGCCCTCTTCACCTTCGGGGCCGACAAGAGGCGTATGGTCGGCTCCCCCGGCAACGCCTCCAACGTCATCACCGTCGGCGCTTACGACTTCCGCGAGAGGTGGCCCAACCGGGGTGGGCAGCAGACGCTCTACAACCTCGGCCTGAGCGACATCTCGGATTATTCGAGCCCCGGCGGCCTGCGGGACGACGGCCTCTTCAAGCCGGAGATCGCGGCCCCCGCGACCTACACGATCTCGTCACTTTCGAGCACGGCGGCCCCGGACGGGAAGAGCTGCGACGGCAATAGCATGGGGTCCATGCTCGGAGCGACGGCGGTGACGCGCGACGGCTTCCACATTGCTTGGTCCGGCACGAGCGCCTCAGCGCCCTTCACCGCCGGCGTCATCGCGCTAATGCTCCAGAAGAACCAGACGCTCGACAACCAGCAGATCAAACAAATACTGATACGCACCGCCCTTAAGGACGACAAATACGTCGGGGCCGCGCCGAACCCGGAGTGGGGCTACGGCAAGATCAACCCGGCGGCGGCCATCGCTGCCGTCCCGCCTGCCCGCCGAGATCGAAGGCGAGCCAGAAGAACCGTGAGGTAAGCCGCCCGCGCACAAATCGTCCCGCCGGGCTCGCGCCGTCCCGAGAGGAAAACAGTCATGCGCCGTTCGATCACAATTCTCGCCGCCGCCTTCGCCGTCTTCTTCAGTTCCTGCCTGCTCGCGTGGCGCGCGGCCGAGGGCGGCGATTCCGCGCCGCCCCAGGCCGCCGGGCGCAAGCGCGCGCTGCTGGCCGGCCTCTCCGCCTACTGCCGCGGGAACGACCCGGAGCAGTGCATGGCCGGGAAGAAGTGGTGGTGGGATTTGAATTCTTCGCCGGACGTGGAGGCGCTCGAACTCACCCTTAAAAACAAATTCGGGTTCGACGAGGTCAAGGTCCTGCGGACGAAGGAGGAGGCGACGCACAGTAACATAGTGGGCACGTTCCGCTCGTTCCTCATCGAGCAGACAGGCAGAAACGACATAGTCTATTTCCACTACTCCGGCCACGGAACACAGGTGCCTGACGACCGAAAGCACGGCCCGAACGCGGACGTGGGCGACGAGATTGACGGGCTCGACGAGAGCCTCGTCCCCTCGGACTACGTGACGCAGGGCGACGGCTCAAACAACATCCGCGACGACGAGATTCGCCAACTCCTCGCCGGCCTGAGAGCCAGGAAGCCCGCGAACGTCACGCTGACATTCGACAGTTATTTCTCGGGCAGCACCACGCGCGGCGGCAGGTCACTCGTCCGCGGCGCCAGGTGGCAAGGCCCCGCGCCCGCGGGCCGCGGGACCGGCGGCAGGGAAGACAGCCCGAGCGGCCTGTTCGCCCGCGGCGAAGCCGACTCGCAGGGCTACGCGGCGCTGTCGGCCACGAGCCACGACCAGTTGGCGAACGAGGATGAGGACGAAGTCACGGGCGAGCAGATGGGCGTGCTCACGTACGCGCTGGTCAGGGCGCTTGAGAAGGCGGACGGCGCGACGAACTGCCGCGATGTCTTCGAGTGCGTCAACGACACGGTCACGCGCCGGTTCCGCAACCAGGACCCGCAGATCGAAGGTGGCGAAGACAGCCTGCTGATGTCGGGCATCCCCGTGCCGCCTCCCCCGCCTTACATCGAGGTGAAGGTGAGCGGCGGCAAGGTCGTTCTTCAGGCCGGGCGGTTGCAGGGCATGGCGGCCGGGTCGGAGTTCTCCATCTACGGGGCGGGCAAAGACGTGAGGAAGAGCGAGCCGATGGCGAAGGCCGAAATCGAGTCGCCCGACTTGCTCACGTCGGCCCTGAAGATCAGGACGCCGGAGGTGAATGAAAAGCTGCTGGACGACCTGCGCGCGGCGCGCGCCGTCGAGACCGCACAAGTTCGGCGACGCCCGTTTGAAAGTCGTCATGCTCAACCTCGACAACGCCCGGGACGCCGTCGAGGTGGTCAGTCAGATTAAAAGCCTCGACCTGGTCAACGCCGAAGCCGACGCGGCGAACGTTGTCGTCGCGCAGCCCGGCTGGGCGACGGCGACAGTGACGTTCACGGTCAAGCCGAAGGCGGCCCCGGGCAATAGCCCTTAAGCCAAGCGGAGAGTGAAGCGAAGTGCCGAGGGAAGTGAAATGAGAGTTTCCGAGCCCGCCTCGAAGGTTGTCAGAGCCAGAGAGCCTGTCGCTCTGCTTTCGATCTTGATTCTGGTGATGAAGGCCAGCATTCTGCTGCTCCTTCTCCCGCCGAGTGCGCTCGCGCAGGACGGCCGCAAGACCGGGCCGTCAAAGCGCGCCGAGCTAGTCTTGAGCGAGCAGAAGGAGAAGGCGGCGTCGCCGACGCTCACGAAGCGGTACGCGCTGATAATCGGAATAGACAAGTACCAGGAGACCACGAACTTGACGGGGGCCGTCAACGACGCGGAGTTGTTGGCGGACACTCTGGTGAATTACGCGGGCTTCCCGAAAGAGAACGTCGTCCTGCTGACCAGCAGGCTGGCGAAGGACTCGCAGCCGACGCGGCCGAACATCTTGGAAAAACTCTCCGCCATTCAGGAGAAGATTCCCGCGGACGGGAACGCGCTCCTGGTGGTCGCCTTCGCGGGGCACGGGATGGAAAGGATTCAGGGCAAGTCGTACCTCATCCCATCCGACGCAAAAACCCGTAGCCCTCAGCTCCTTGAAGACACCGCAATCGGAATCGAGTTTCTGAAGCAGCGCATCCTCGAAACGGGAGTCAGGCAGGTCGTCTTAATCCTCGACTCGTGCCGCAACACGCCGCAGGGCCGCAGGTTCGCGGAGAACACGCTTCTGCCCGAATCCATCCCCGACGAAGTCACCTTCAGCGGCAAGAATCAAAACATCAACGCGTTCGTGACTCTCTTCGCGACCTCGCCCAACAAGAGCGCGTACGAGGACCAGAGTTCGAACCCGACGCACGGCTACTACACTCTGGCCCTTGTGGAAGCGCTCAGGGGGAAGGCGGCTAACGAAAACCGCGAGGTGACGGTCGGCCGCGTCATCGCCTACTTGGAAAAGGAGGTCCCGAAGCGGGTCAAAAAAGATTACGACGCGGACCAGCGGCCGCACAAAGAGATTTACGGCGGGCAAAGGGCGGAGAACCTCGTCTTGTCAGAGGCCGACCCGGTGTTCGACCCGGAGGCGATGCTGGCCGAAGGTAAACCTTTCGAGGGCGAACTGAACGGCGAAGAAGAGCGCGTTTTCCAGATGCCCCTCCAGGCCGACAGGCTCCTCTATTTCGAATTCAGGGCGAAGGGCATTGACGCCTTCGTCTCCTTCGAGAGCCCCGAGCGGAAGGAGCTAGTCAACTCAGTTTCCGTCGGCACTTCCGCAGACCCCGCGCCGCTCTTCCTGGTGACGCCCCAGGGCGGCACCTACAGGCTCAAGCTAAGAACTCCGAAGACGCGGGTGAGAGGGACCTACACGATTAAATTCCTCGCCTACCGCCAGAGTAATCCCGGCGACGTAAAACGCATCGTCGCGCAGCAGGCGCTGGATGAGGCCGAGGGTCTCGCCTTCTCCGCTGTCAACAGGCCGGAGCCCGCTAGGGCGAGCTTGTACGAGCGCAGCCTCAAAAAGTTCGACGAGGCCATAGCTTTGTGGGACGAGGCGCGAAAGCTGCAGGCGGAGAGGCAGGATTACGAAGGCGAGATCAAGGCCCGCAGGAGGATGGGTGATGTTTACCGCGCCCAGGGGGCCGACGATAAATCTTTGGAGGCGTATCAGAAGGCGCTACTCCTCTACCGCTCCCTCGAAGACAAGAACGGCGAGGCCGTCATGCACATCCTCATCAGTCAAGTCTATTTGAGGAAGGGTAATCCGCAGGAGGCCCAAATCTCGCTCGACAAGGCGACGGACACGCTTCAAATCAACCGCCAGCCTTCGGAGTTCGAAAAGCGCGTGCGCGCGACCGCCGACCTTCTGCTGCAGCTGGAGCGCAAGGCGGAGGCCGAGCCGTGGCTCGCCTTGTTGAATGAGACGAGTTTGCAGAAAGCTGCCGACGTTCAGCCGCTTTCTGCACTCGCCAAACTAACCTCGCAGGAGTCTGACGCGCTTAAGCGGTTTCTGGAAGCCTCCGACCGCATCACAGAAATCGGTGAAGAGTTCAGAGGGCTCGACGATAAACAGCGCCAAGGCCCTCTAACTCCTGAGGAGCAGAAACGGCTCGCCGAGCTGTCGAAACAGTTGGCCGCCGCGAACACCTCATTCCATCTCTTTTTAGAAGAGACTACAACTGAGTTAAGTCCGGCGACTATGAAGACAGCCGCCAGCTTGCAGTCAGACATTAGACAACTGGGTGAAGGCACGGTCGCCATCTATACGGTGGTCGGCGAGAACGGTTGCCACATTATTTTAACGACCCCGAATGTTCAGGTGGCGCGCAGAACAGAAATAAAAGCCATCGAACTCAACCGGAAAGTTTTGGAGTTCAGGGCCGCGTTGCAACATCCCTCGGCCGACCCGAAGCCACTCGCCAAAGAACTCTATGACATTCTAGTTAGGCCGATAGAGAGGGATTTGAAGGGGGCCAACGCCAGGACGCTGATGTGGTCCTTGGACGGCACGCTACGTTACATCCCCATAGCTGCCCTGTTCGACGGGCAGCAGTACATGGTCGAAAAGTACGCCAACACTCTTCTCACTACGGGGTCGCTGGCTTCCTTATTCCACCCTCCGAAGCTCGCGTGGAATGTCCTCGCGCTCGGGACGACGAAGCCGATGAGCGCTTCGGTCGCGGGTACGAAGCTCAATTTTGGCTCGCTCCCGGGCGTCGAGTCCGAACTAAGGGGCATCGTCAAGACGGGCGCGGGCACAAACTCGACGGGCGTCTTCCCGGGCACGATACTGTTGGACGAGGCGCTCACGAAATCCTCCATGCTCTCGGAGATGTGGCGAGACTATAACGTGATTCACCTCGCGGCCCATTTCTCTCTTCGCGAGGACTTGGACAACTCGTTCTTCGTGCTCGGCGACGGGAGCATCCTGACGCTCGAAGAGCTTCGCGATTCTCCCGGCGTCTTCCGAAGGGTCGAACTCCTGGTGCTGTCGAACAGCAGCACGGCTTTCAGCAACAAGGACACCAGCGGCAGGGAAGTGGAGTCCTTCAGCTACTTCGCTCAACAGTTGGGGGCGAAATCCGTCCTGATGAGTCTGTGGAACGGGTCGGACGAGTCCATCAGCATTCTGCTGCGGGAATTTTACAGGCAGCGCGCGAGCAGCAGCCCGCCGGTCACCAAGGCCGAGGCGTTGCGGCGGGCGCAGTTGGCGGTGATGCGCCGCGAGGAGCCTGAGAGAAACCTGCGGGCGCACGCCGCGGGCGACTTGGAGCGCACGTTCGACCATCCTTTCTACTGGGCGGGCTTCGTCCTGTTCGGCAATTGGAGGTAGGCAATTGAGACGGAGTGAAAGTCCGGCCGCCGCGGCGATCATTCTATTAATCGCGACCGCCGCCGCCGCGCTCGGGCAAACGACGGAAGAAAAACGCGCGACGGCGAACGGAATATTTGCCGAGGCAACGCGACTCGCCGGCGGGGGCTCTGCGGAATCGCAGCGCGCGGCCGTCCTTAAGTTCGAGGCCGCGCGACGGCTTTATCAGGAAGTGGGGGATAAAAACAGTCAAGCACACTGCCTCGGTTGGATGGGGAACGTTAGTCTCTCGCTCGGCGAAAACCAAAACGCCCTCGATTACTACAGCCAGGCCTTACTGCTCTACCGGGCCGTCGGAGCGAAGAACAATGAAGCGGGAATACTCACAAGCATCGGCGCGGCCTATTTGGCCTTGCGTGAGAAACAAAGGGCGTTGGAATTTTACAAGCAGGCTTTGTCGCTCCAGAAAGCGATCGGTGACACGGGCGCGCAGATTGAAACTCTGATGAGCGTCGCTTCAACTTACATTCAATCAGGGGAAGGGCGGAAAGCACTTGATTACTACAACGAGGCTTTACTGCTTCTCAGGGCCGCCGGAGACAAAGACGGCGAAATCGGCGTGCTCACGTACATGGGGGGGCTCTCTTTGGCTTTGGGCGACGCACGGAAGGGACTTGAATACCAGAATCAAGCACTGACGCTCGAAAGAGAGATCGGCGACCGACCCGGCGAAGGCAGAACGCTCGCCAGCATCGGCGCTTCATATTTCGCCTTGGGGGATAAAGAAAGAGCCCTGGCTGATCTCAGCCGAGCCCTGCCGATTCTCAGGGCGGTCGGCGATAAATACGGCGAGGCCGTGGCCTTAACGACCACCGGCTCGGTTTACGAAAAATTAGGCGACAGGCGCAAAGCCCTCGAACATTTCCATCAAGCCCTGGCGCTTTACAGGGCTGCCGGAAGCAAAAACGGCGAAGCCGGCGCGCTCTTGAGCATCGGCAACGTGTACTCCGTTTTAGGAGAGAACCAGAAGGCACTGGATTATCTTCTCCAGTCCCTGCCGCTTCAACGGACAATCAACAGCAAATCCGGCGAGGCCTCTAACCTTCTGGAACTCGGCGCGGTCTATTGGGGTCTGAGCGACAACCAAAAGGCCCTGGAATTTTATAACCAAGCCTTACAACTCCACAGAGCCAGCGGCGACAAACTGGGCGAAGTCAGGGCGCTCGGGGGCGTCGGCCTGGTTTATTTGAGTGTGGGGGAAAAGCAGAAAGCACTCGAATACCTGAATCAAACCCTGCCGCTGGCACGAGCGTCCGGGGACAAAGACCATGAGGCCACGGCACTCAGTAATATCGGCTCGGTTTATGCGCGGTTGGGGGAATATAAAAACGCGATAGACTATATCACCCAGGCCCTCGCGCTGGCACGGGCCACCGGCGACAAGAGCGGTGAGGCCACGATACTCAATAACATTGGCGCAATTTATGGGAGCCTGGAAGGGAATCAAAAAGCCCTGGAATTTTTAAACCAAGCCCTGGCGATCCACAGGGCCACCGATAATAAATACGGCGAAGCGACAACGCTCGGAAGCATCGGCGCGGTTCACAACCGGACAGGCGAGAGACAACGCGCGTTGGAGTGTCTTAATCAAGCCCTGCGGCTCCAACGAGACGTTGGAGACAGGAGCGGCGAAGCCTCCACGCTCGGCAATATCGGGACCATTTACTACGACTCGGGGCAATTCCAAACAGCTTTTGATTATTACAGTCAATCCCTCGCGCTTAGAAGAAGCATCGGGGATAAGCACGACGAGGCTGCTTCACTCAACAGCATCGGCGGAGTATATGTCGCCACCGGAGAGAGACAAAAAGCGTTAGAGTCTTACAACCAGGCCCTACTGCTGCGCCGGGCCGTCGGCGACCGGAGCGGCGAGGCTTCGACACTGAGAAATTTACAAGGCGCGTGGCAGTTGCTCGGCAACCCCCGGCTCGCAGTTTTCTTCGGCAAGCAGGCCGTCAACAAATATCAAGAGCTGCGGCAGGCGATCCAGACGTTCGACAAAGAGACGCAGGCGACTTACCTCAAAGCGGTTGAGCCCACCTACCGCGTGCTGGCCGACCTCCTGATCCAGGAGGGCCGCTTCGCCCAGGCCGAGCAAGTCTTGCGGATGCTCAAGGAGGAAGAATACTTCGATTTCGTCCGCCGCGACGCCGAGGAGATCAAGAACCTCAAACAGCGCGTCCGCCTCGACGACAAAGAGCAGAAGTTGATCGAGCGCTACGCGGTGCTGGCGGAGCGCGTCACGGAAATCGGCCAGAAACTTTCGACACTGCAAGAGAGGATGGCTCTCCTCTCCCGCAACAATTTGGAGCTGTCCCCGGACGAGCAAAAGCAGTTCGACGAGCTGTCGGCGCAAATCTCGGACGCCAACGCCGCCTTCAGACTGTTTCTGGAGAAAGAGCTCGCCGCAGAGCTGGGCCCGGAGAGGAAGAAGGAGATAGAGGTTGACCGCAACCTCCAGGAGAAGTTGCGCCGGTGGGGCGCGGGCACCGTGGCGCTCTACACGGTCGTCGCCGCGGATCGCTACCGCGTCATCCTGACCACGCCGACCGTCCAGGTGGACGGCAAGACGGAGATCAAGGCGGCGGAGTTGAACGAGAAAATCTTCGCCTTCCGCAAGGCCCTGCAAGACCTGGGCGCAGACCCGCGGCCGCTCGGCAAGGAACTCTACGACATCCTGATCAAGCCCATCGAGAAGGAGCTGCAAGCCGCCGACGCGCAGACGCTCGTCTGGTCGCTGGACGGCACCCTGCGCTACGTGCCGCTCGCGGCCCTCTCGCCGGACCAAAAAAGTTATCTGGTCGAGAAGTACCAGAACGTCATCATCACGCCGAAGACGCGCGACGACGTTTCGGCACCCGGCGCGGGCTGGCGCGCTCTCGGCCTCGGCGTGTCGGTCGCGCAGACGGTCGCGGACCCGGACGACCCGGGCGGGAAGATAGACTTCGCCGGGCTGCCCGGGGCGAGGGCCGAGTTGGCGGCCATCGTGCGCGACGAGCAGGCGCAGAACGAGACTGGAGTCTTGGCCGGCCGCAGATTCCTGGACGACGGCTTCACCGCCAGGGCGATGACCGAGTCGCTGGCGAAAGAGACGCCGGGCGGCGAGCGCAAATTCACGGTCATACACATCGCCAGCCATTTCCGCCTCGGGAGCAAATGGTCAAATTCGTTTCTGCTGCTCGGCAGCGGACAAATGCTGACCCTCGAAGAGGTCAGCAACTCGCCCAACATCAGGTTCGGCGGCGTCGAGTTGATTACGCTCTCGGCGTGCAACACGGCCTTGGCCGAAGAGACGAACGGCAAGGAGGTGGATAGCCTGGCGGAGGCGATCCAGACGAAGGACGGCAAGGCGGTGCTGGCGACGCTGTGGAGCGTGGCCGACGAGAGCACGCAGCTTTTGATGAGCGAGTTTTACCGCCTGCGGGGCAGAGACCCGAAGCTCACCAAGGCCCGGGCGATGCAACTGGCGCAGTGGGCGATGATTAAAGGTGACCTGAAGCCTTCGGCCGATGGGGGCGACAATCGCGCGGAGGTCGCCGGCTCGAAAGGTAAAAAGCCGGCCCGGGCTTTCGCGCGCGACCCGGGCGCGCCGTTCGCCCACCCGTACTTCTGGTCGCCGTTCGTCTTGTTCGGCATTTGGAGGTGAGTGGACCCATGCGAAGACTTCACACATTCGCGGCGCGCACTCTTCTCGCCGCAGTCCTGGCCGCGGCGCTCTGCCCGCCTGCCGCCCTGGGCCAATCCTCGAAGTCCGAAAGGGCGTGGGGGCTCTACAACGAGGCGCAGCAGCTCTCCGCGGGGAACGAGGATGCACAACTTCGGGCCCTCGAAAAGTACGGCCAGGCCCTGGCCCTGTTCAGGGCGGCGGGCGATTCGGAGGGAATCGGCACGGTGCTGTTCTGGCGCGCGCGCGTTTACCGCGCGAGGCGCGAGTACAAGAAGGCCGTGGACGATAATAAAGGTGCCCTGTCTGTCTTCGAGCGGCTCAATAACACGGAGGGACGCGCCTACGCCACTAACAACATCGGCGAGATCTACCTGAACCTGGGCGAGAACGCGACCGCGCTCCCCTTTTACCTGCAAGCGGTCCAGTTGTTTCACGGCCTGGGCAACAAGGTCTGGGAGGCCGAGACCTCGCGCGCCGCCGGCATGATCTACGTCTACATGAACAGGCCGCGCAACGCCCTCCGCTACCTGGACCGGGCCTTGACGCTGTTCGTCGATGTGAAAGACAGGGACGGCGAGGCGCGCGCCGTCAACAATCTGGCGATGCTACACGACTCCATGGGCAACATGCAGCTCGCGCTCGATTATTACTTCCGCGCGCTGAAATTAAGCAACAACGGCATCCCGCCCGGCGACGGCACGGTGCTGATGAACATCAGCACCGCTTATTTGAGGCAGGGCAAGTACGACGACGCGCTCACGAATCTTACGCTCGCCCTGCCGACGTTCCGCTCCTCCGGCTACTGGCCGGGCGAGGCCCAGGCGCTCGAACTCTCAATGGACTGCTGGCGGGCGAAGGGCAACCCGCGCGTAGCCATCGTTTTCGGGAAGAAGGCCGTCAACCTCTACCAGGAGATCAGGGGGAAGATTAAAGACTTTGACGAGGAGACGCGGCGGCGCTTTTTGAGCGGCAGGGCCCCCGTCTACAACGCGCTCGCTCAACTGCTGATCGAGCTGGGGCGCTTGTGGGAGGCGCAGCAGGTTCTGGGGCTGCTCAAGGAGGAAGAGTTTTTTGATTTCGTCCGGCGCGACCCGGACGAGGCCGCCGCCCTCTCGAAGGACATCGCGCTCAGCGAGCCCGAACGCAAAGCGTTTGCCGAGTACGCGCGGCTGGCGGACGACCTGACCAGAATCGGCGCGCGGTTCCAGGCGCTGTTCGACAAACGCGGCAAGGCGGGCGGCACGCTGCCGCAGCCCGAGGAGGACGAGTATCAACAGGCCAAGAGGGACGTGGAGGCGGCGGCCGAGGGCTTTCAAAAGTTCCTCGCGCGGCTGTCGGACGAGTTCACCAAGAAGGTCGAAGACGATGTGGTCGTCACGCCGCAGACGGTCGAGGCGCTCCGCTCCAACCTGCGCCGCGCGGGGACGGACGTCGTCCTCGTTTCGACATTCCTTTCTCCAGAGCGCTACCGCGCCATCGTGATGACGGGGCGCACGGCCGTTGACCGCAAGTTCGAGTTTAAGGACGCGGGGATGACCGCCTTCGACCTGAACAGGAAGATCGAGGCGTTTCAGTCGGCGCTGAAGAACCCGTCCGTGGACCCGCGGCCTCTGGGCAAGGAGCTTTACGACATCCTCGTCGCGCCCATCGAAAAAGACATAGAGGGCTCGGGCGCGAAAACGCTCCTCTGGTCGCTGGCCGGCGCGCTGCGCTACATCCCCGTCGCCGCGCTCTCGCCCGACGGCGAACATTACCTGGCGGAGCGCTACCGGAACGTGTTGGTGACGCTCGGCAGGCAGGGCCGTTTGTTCGAGGAGGCGGAGAGCGACTGGCGGGCGCTGGGCCTCGGCGTGTCGAAGAAGTACGAGGGCTTCAGCGAACTGCCGGCCGTGACGCGCGAGTTGCGCTCGATAGTGCGCGAGAGGGAGGAGACCGAAGGCGTGCTGCCTGGCCGGCGGCTGCTCGACGCGGACTTCAGGGCGCAGGTCTGGCGCGACCTGCTGCCGCAAGAATCGCCCGACGGGAAGAAGTTCAACGTCGTGCATCTCGCCACGCACTTCAAACTCGGGGCGGACAACAGGAGTTCCGTCCTGCTGCTCGGCGACGGGACACATCTCTCGCTTTACGAACTTGGCAAGGACGAGGCGCTCGGCTTCGAAAACGTCGAACTGCTGACGCTCTCGGCATGCGAGACGGCGGTCGCGATTGACGAGGGCAGCGGCGGGGAGGTCGAAAGTCTGGGGATGCTGGCCCAGGAGAAGGGGGCCAAGTCCGTGCTCGCCACGCTCTGGAAGGTGGCGGACGAAAGCACGCAGCTTTTGATGACCGATTTCTACCGCATACGCAAAGAGCGCCCGGAGATGACGAAGGCCGAGGCGATCCAGCAGGCCCAGATTGACATGCTCGAAGGCCGCTTGAGCCCCGCGGCGGAAGAGAGTAGGAGGCGCGCCGAACTCGCGTCCGCGCTGGAGAAGGCGCCGAAAGATTCTAAGCCGTTCGCCTTCAACCCGGCGAAGCCATACGCGCACCCCTACTTCTGGTCCCCGTTTGTGTTGATAGGGAACTGGCGTTAAACCGTCGCACGCCTTTTGTCGAAAATCAGTAGCAATTAATAGGGTGAGGGCCGTGAGAAGAAATGTCTTGCTTATACTTGGGCTGATAGTTTTGCTCGACAGTGTGCGGGGGCAACAGGTCGAGCTTACCGTGAGAACGGGCCACGTCGATTCCGTCAGGTCGCTGGCGTTCAGTCACGACGGGAGATACCTGGCGACCGTCGGGGACGACAAGACCGTTAGAATTTGGGACGTACGGGGTGGGCAGGAGCTGAGGGCGTTCGGCGGGCACCGGACGCCTATAACTGCCGTAGCGTTCAGTCCCGACGACCGACTACTGGCGACCGTGAGTCACACTGAAAGCTTGGTGAAAGTTTGGGAGATTGAAACGGCAAAGGAGCTGTGGGCTTCAGAGGCTCGCGGCGAGGTAGACGACAGCCCGGGAGACCGGCGGCACACCATTGCCTTCAGCCCCGGCGGAAAATATTTGGCCGTTGGGAGAAGCTCTGATGCGTCTTCCATGCCCAGGCCGATTCCTGCCGAAGATGATCCGCCCCCGCCCCCGCCACCAAAACCGCCCCGCCGGCTCCCAAATGAATCCAAAGAAGAGTACGCAAAACGCGACCAGGAAATTAAAGATAAGGCGGCCGAGGAGCATAGGAGAGAACTCGAAGCGCGGAGAAAGGCGAAGGAAGAAAAGCTACTGCTTGAATCTGCGGTAGACGTTTGGTCTGTCGATACGGGCGAAAAAGTCAAGACGCTGGTCGGGCACACAAGCAATGTCCCGCTAGTGGTGTTTAGCCGCGACGGGACAACCGTCATCGGCGGAAGCTACGACCGGACCATAAAAATTTGGGATTTCGAAACCGGAAAGGAACGCGCAACGCTCGGCAGCTTCACGCAGAAGATCGAAAATTTAACCTTGAGTCACAACGGGAGATTCCTGGCTTGTTTGCTCCAGGACAAACAGCTTCTGCGGCCGAATGAAAACGGCGATATCAAAATCTGGGATTTGCAGTCTGGACAGGAGTTGCGGCCCATCAAAATCGAGAACCCGGGCCTCATAGAGTTTAGCCCTGACGATGCGTTTTTGTTGAACATATCAAGGCGGGGAATTGACCACTTCGATATCGAGACGGGCAAGAGTGTCTCGAAGCTGGTGAACCTCAATAATAGCTGGGTGACTGAGAACGAGGCCGCGGCCGCGAAAGAAAGCCTCCTTGAGAGGGTAAGGGAGAAGCGGGAAGAAACCGAAAAGCCGGTACCGAGTTACGCAACGTTTGCCGCCGCCTTCGATTCGAGCGGTCAACTGTTCGCCTTCAGCGACTGGAAAAAAATTTCCATCTGGAATTGGCAGACTAAACAGCTCATCAGCGAACTCAATCCGAAAATTCTGCCGCCGGGCGATTTCATTTTTAGTCCCGACGGGAAAGTTTTAGCCATCGAGGAAGACGGCCATAAACTGGCCCTGCTGAATATGCAGTCGGCGACTATTATGCAGAATCTCAGCCCCAGCTGGTCGAGCCTCGCCTTCAGCCCTGACAGTAAATTCATCGCCGCCTGCGATAAGGATTCCGAAGGCAGCGGAGAAACGTACAAAATCACCTCTACGCTTAAGCTGTTCAATGCTCGAACGGGAATTTTGGTCAAGCAGTTCGAGCCGTTGAACGGAAGCATTGACAAGTTCGTCTTCAGCCCGGGCGGTGACTTAGTAGCGGCCTTGAGTGTGTTGCCTGACTCAATCAGCGTATGGGATGTTGATTCCGGAAGGCTAATACGCACAAACCGCACGGAGGTTGAATATGATAGCCTGCTGACCTTTTCCGGCGACGGAAAGTCAGTCTATTTCTCCGGCGACGAAAAGCTGCGGCTGTGGAATTTTACAACTAACGAGATCAGCAACAGTAGCCAAAATAAATTCCATGGTCGGCTGGCTTTCAGTAAAGATGGAAGATGGCAAGTAGAGGCTTATAGAGAATATAAAGACACCCTTTGGCTGCATAACTTGGAGATCGGGAGGCTTTGGTTATTGCGGAGGGATGACCCTGCGGTCATCAAGAAACTCCTGACCCTGATCCCAGAGTATTATCAGAACAATTCGGAAGATGTGATTAGCCCCGATGGGAACTGGCGCGTCACCGAGAGCTCGGATGGGAAAATTAAATTTCTTGATTTAAAGAGCGGAAAGGACGTAGCCGATCTGATCTGTCTCGGGGAGAACTGGCTCGGCGCTGAGGGCAACTGGTTGGTGACGACGCCAGAGGGATTTTTCGACGGGACGGCGAAGGCCTGGAGACAGGTCATCTGGCGCTTCGACCGTAAGACTTTTGATTACGGCGCGGTCGAGCTTTACTTCAATGATTTCTTCCAGCCGAATCTTCTGCAAGACGTTCTCGCCGGGAAGTCGCTGAAGCCGCCCGCCGGGCGCGAACTCGCGAGAATTGACCGCCGCCAGCCGAAAGTCGAAATCACTTCCATCAACGGACAGAGCAAGTCCCAAGTCAACGCGCAGGCCGCTAATCGATCGCCGCTGACCAGTCGAAAAGTAATCGTCACGGTCGAAGTTTCCGACAACGGCGACGCGAAGAAACAGCCTGAACATTCGGAGACGAGTGGGGCCCGAGATCTGCGCCTGTTTCGAAACGGCTCTCTAGTCCAGGTCTGGCACGGCGACCTTTTCAAGTTAGGAACGCGGGACGGGTGCGGGCAGGTTGCGCCGGCCAAACCAGGCGGGCCGCGCCGCGTGCGCTGCCGGGCGGAGGTTTCGATTGTCGCCGGGGAGAACAGTTTCACCGCTTACGCCTTTAACGGCAGTGACGTCAAATCGAATGACGACGCGGGCTCGATCCGCGGCGCGGACGCTTTGAAGCGCGAAGGCACGCTTTACGTCCTGGCAGTCGGCGTGAACAAATATGCCAACAGAATTTATAATCTCAGCTTCGCCGTGCGGGACGTGGAAGAGATTGGCGCGGCGGTCAAAGCCCAGCAGGAAAAGGCCGCGCGGGACGCGAAGCTCAGGCAATACGCCAAGACCGAAGTGATCAGCTTGACGGATGAAGTCGCGACGAAGGAGAACATCTTGCTTGCCCTGCGTCGCTTCGCGGAGGGTGGCGCGGAGGGTGTCCCGCGCGGCGCTTCGGAGAAATTCAGAGCGGAGCTGTCGAAAATCAGGCCGGCCGAGCCGGAGGACGCGCTCGTCATCTATTTCGCCGGGCACGGCACATCGGGCGGGGAGCGTTTTTACCTGCTGCCGCATGATTTCACGGGCGGGGGCGGGGCATCATTAGACGAGCAGGGGGTGTCGGACGTTGAGCTGAACAGGGTTTTGGAGGAGGTGGACGCGGGAAGGCTGTTGATGGTGATCGACGCTTGTCAGAGCGGGCAGGCTCTGGGGAGGGAGAACGAAGGGCGCGCGCCCATGAACTCGAAGGGGCTGGCCCAACTCGCTTACGACAAGGGCATGTACATTCTGACGGCCGCGCAGAGCCAGCAGTCTGCGCTCGAAGGCCTGCGCGTCAGGGACAAGCGCAATCAGACTGTGCTCATCGAACACGGCCTTCTGACATACGCCTTGCTTGAAGGGCTCGCGGAGCGGGACGCCGACCTGGACGGCGACGGAACGCTGGCCGAGCGCGAGTGGTTCGATTATGCTGTGGGCCGCGTGCCGCAGCTGCAGCTCGAAGCGATGAGGACGAGAAACGCAGAGAATCGCGTCGCGCCCAAGGGTAAAAAACGCGCCGAGTTGGTCATCGTCAAAGGCGATGACCCGAACGCCGACCCGCGGAAGCGGGCTTTGCAATCGCCGCGCATCTTCTACCGCCGCGAGGCCGCGCCGCAGCCTCTCGTCGTCGCGACATTTTAGCATCAGGCCGGCCGCGCCGATGCCGGAGCCGCGCCCGCCTGGTCCGACGACCTTTATCGCACCTATGGCCCCCAAGAAACATTCTCTAGCGCAATTCTTTCTGCGCCGCCGGTTCTGGGCGTCGGGCGTCGGCCTGGTGCTCATCGTCTGGCTCGGGGTCTCCCTCGCTCTGCGGCCCGTACGCGACGCCGACGGCTCATACTCCACTTACCCGTATGGCCTGCTGACCGCGGCGGAGAATGAGGCCCTGGACCTGCTCTTCCAGTTGCGCGAGGCGGTGCGTTCGGATTCGCGCGGCCGTGGGCTGAAGGAGCCGCTGACGATTATCGCGATTGACGACCGCGCGGTGGAGGCGTCGCGCGTGCGCCCGCAGAAATGGCGGCGGGACTGGTACGCCAGCCTGATAGATCGCGCGAACGAAGGTGGGGCCAGCGTCATCGGCCTGGACATTTTTCTGGGCGATGAGGGCGGCGACAGCGAGCTGGACCGGGAACGCGACCGCGTGTTGGCCGAGTCAATCGGCAAGGCCCAAAAGGTCTTCCTCATTCAGACCCTCGAAGTCGGCGGGCACAAAGAGCAGCGCCCGCTGCCGCTGTTCACGGAGGCCGCGATCGGCGTGGGCTTCGTCGAAGTCTCGACGGACACCGACGGCTCCGTGCGCGGCATGACGCCGTTTCTGGCCCTGCCCGGCGGGCGGACGGAGTTCAGTCTGTCCACGCAACTGGCCCAAGGGTACTTGCAGGCGCAGGACGGGCAGGAGCACTACCTGACGGCCGACGCGTCCGGCGGCCAGGCCGCGGCAGAGGATTCAGTCTTCCTCGACGGCCGCGAGGTCGCCTTGCGTCGCGACCTGAACCTGCAACTGGATTTCCGCGGGCGAGCGCCCGCCTTCCGCACCGTCTCGGCCGCCGACCTCTTATCCAACCCGCAGGCCCGACTCCCCGAAGACCTCTTCCGCGATCGCATCGTGCTGATCGGCGAGGCCTACCTGGGGTCGCAGGACACTTACTCGACGCCGTTCAGCGAGCCGTCTCTGCTGGCGCGCCTGCTCGACCGCAGCCTGCCGGACGAGCCCTCGCGCACCTTCGGAGTCGAGCTGCACGCGACTGCGATTGCGACGCTGTTGTGGGGGCGTCAGTTGAAGCGCCCGGCCTACGCCTGGCAAATCATGATGCTGCTGCCGCCGCTTTCGTTGGCGGCCCTGGCGGTCTTACGCCTGCGGGCCCTGTGGGGCCTCTTGTCCGTGGCGCTGCTCGCCGCCATAGCCCTGGTCGTCTGCTCGTGGGCATTCAACTCTTACGGGGCGATTCTGCCACTGGCGGGCGTGTGGTTGGGGATGGCGCTGCTGACGCCGACGGGCCTCGCGCTGCGCTACGGGCACGAGCGCCTGGTGCGCGAAGAGACGGAAGCCGAGCGCGCGCAGATCATGGACATCCTCTCGCGCTGCGTCGCGCCCGAAGTGGCCGAAGAGATGCGGCGGCGCGGCGACCAGATCATGCTCATCAACGAGCGGCGGACCGTCACCGTCGTCTTCACAGACATACGCAATTTCACCTCGCTCTCGGAGAACTCGGCCCCGGACCAAGTGGTCGCCTGGCTCAACGAGTACTTTCGCCGGATGAACGAGGTCGTGCTCGCGCACGGGGGCTTCATCAATAAGTTCATAGGCGACGGATTGCTGCTCGTCTTCGGCGCGCCCGCCCGGGTGGACGAGGGCCTGCAAGCGCGCCGCGCCGTTGACTGCGGCCTGGCAATGCTCGACGAGGTCGCGCGCCTGCGCCGGGAGTGGGAGGGCACGGTTCGCCCGCAGCTTCAGATAGGCATAGGCATTCACACGGGCGAAGCCTTCTGCGGTACCGTAGGCGCGGAGAAGCGTCTTGAGTACACTGTTATCGGCGACGTGGTCAATTTAGCCTCGCGCCTCGAAGCGAAGACGAAGGAAGTAGGCGTCCCGCTGCTGCTGAGCCAGGCGACGGCGCGACTTCTGAAGGACGAGTACGAAACGGTCCCCGTGGGCGAGTTGGAAGTCAGAGGCAAGCTCGCGGCCACGATGGTCTTCACCATTAAAAAAGGGCCGCGCGCGGGTGAGGCGAAGGCTCCTGACCCAGCGGGGCGCGAAAGTAACGGTGTTGACTCAAGCGAAGCCGCGGCGCGCGACAGGTGATAAGGGATTGCTCCGCAGATTCCCCGCTAAAATTTTACTCGCCGTGCTGCTGTGTTGCTTCTCGGCCCAGCCGGCTCCGGCACAAACGGCCCCGGGCGGGCGCGCGCAAGCGGGGCCTCGCCCGGGCCTGAAGAAGCGAACGTCGTCGGGCGCGCAGGGGTTCGAGCAGTACGCCGGGCGCGGTCCGAATCGGAGGCTGATTCGCGCGGCCGCGGGCGGGCGAGGCGACGGCCCGAACGCGGACCCACTAAAGATCGCGGCCGCCACAGAGCACTACGAGCGCGGGGTGAAATACTTCGAGGCCGGGCGCTACGGGCCGGCCGCGCGAGCCTTCCAGGCGGCCGTCGAACTCGACGCGGAGTGGAGCGAAGCCTACTACAATCTAGGGCTGACGAGGGCATTGCTGGGCCAGCGCGAGGACGCGGCATCCGCATACCAGCGGGCGATAGAACTCAACCCGGACTCGGCGTCGGCGCTCTACAATCTAGGGAACTTACGTCTGGACTCCGGGTCGGACGGCGAAGCGATGGCCCTCTTCGAGCGGGTCCTGCGAATTTCAATAAAACTGCGCGACGCCTGGTACAATCTCGGCGTCGCTTACTCCAGGGAGGGGCGGGCGGCGGAAGCGGCCGAGGCTTTCACTCAGGCGAGCAGTCTCGCGCCTGACGCCCTCGCCTACTACAATCTGGGCCTGGCTTACGCGACTTTGGCGCGCTACGACGAGGCCGCCGATGCCTTCGCGAAGGCCGCCGCGCTCAACCCTTCGGACGCGCGAGTCTATTACAACCTGGGCACCGCCTACGGCGAGTCGGGGGCGAACGGTGAGGCAGCGGCGGCTTACCGCAAGGCACTCCGGTTGAGGCCGGGTTACGCGGCCGCCAGATTCAATCTGGGCCTGACCTACCTGCGCATGGACAGGGCCAGGGACGCGCGGGCGCAGCACAGACTCCTGGTAAAGTTAGACGCCGAGATGGCGCGCGAGTTGAAGAATCTAATAACTCAGCGGACAGGTGGCCGCTGAGCCGAACGCCTTCGCGTTGCCTTAACGAGCTGTCCATGAGCGCAAACGAAAGGCCCGTCATCTAGGAGCCGTCATGTCCGGTGCAATAAACCCGCGGACCCTGCGCTGTTTTCTTGCGCTCGCCGCGGTCATGCTCTTGGCCGCGCCGCTCGCCCGCGCGCAGCAGGCGGCGCTGATTCAAAACGTCGCGGCGCGCAAGACCACCAGCCTCGACGGCCTCTGGCGCATCATCATAGACCCTTACGAGAACGGGTACTACGACTACCGCTACGAGCCCAGCCCCAACGGCTACTTCAAGAACGCCAAGCCCGCGAACGAGGGCGACCTCATCGAATACGACTTCGACACCTCGGACACGCTGAAGGTGCCCGGCGACTGGAACTCGCAAACCGAGCGCCTGCTCTTTTACGAGGGCACCGTCTGGTACAAGAAGTCTTTCGACTACCCTCAACGGCCGGGCACGCGTCTCTTCGTACACTTCGGCGCGGCCAACTACGTGGCCGACGTGTACCTCAACGGCGAGAAGCTCGGCCGGCACGAAGGCGGGTTCACGCCCTTCAACTTCGAAGTCACGGACAGGGTCCGCGAGCGCGGCAATTTTCTGATAGTCAAGGTGGACAACAAGCGCCGCCGCGACGCCGTCCCGACCTTGAACACGGACTGGTGGAACTATGGCGGCCTCACGCGCGAGGTCACGCTCGTCGAAACGCCCGCGACCTTCATCCGTGACTACTCCGTCCAACTCGTCAAAGGCTCGCAAGACCAAATCAGCGGCTGGGTGCGACTCGACGGCGCGAAGCCGGGGCAGAGAGTGACCGTGCGCATCCCCGAAGCGAGGGTCAGACACACGGTCACGACCGACGCCGCCGGGTTCGCCCCCGTCAAGTTCGACGCGCGCCTGCAACTCTGGTCGCCGGAGAAGCCCAGGCTCTACGAGGTCTTGATCGAGTCGGAGACGGACAGCGTCCGGGATGAGATCGGCTTTCGCAGCATCGAAGTGCGCGGCACGGAAATTCTCCTGAACGGCAAGCCCGTCTTCCTGCGGGGCGTGTGCCTTCACGAGGAAGCGCCTTTCCGCGGCGGCCGCGCGTTCAGCCGCGAGGACGCGCGGACCCTGCTCGGGTGGGCCAAAGAGTTGGGCTGTAACTTCGCGCGCCTCGCGCACTACCCGCACAACGAGACGATGATTCGTGAGGCGGACAGGCTAGGCGTCCTGGTCTGGTCGGAGATTCCTGTCTACTGGACGATCCTCTGGGAGAACCCTGCGACCTTCGAGAACGCGCGTAACCAACTGGGCGAGATGATAACGCGCGACCGCAACCGCGCCGCAGTCATCATCTGGTCGATGGCGAACGAGACGCCGCTCGGCGACGCGCGCCTGCAATTCTTAAGGAGGCTGACCGAGCGGGCCAGGGAACTCGACCCGACGCGACTGATTTCGGCGGCGATGGAGCGCCACTACGTTGACGCGCAGACCCAAATGATAGACGACCCGCTCGGCGAGTACGTGGACGTGTTCGGCTGCAACGAGTACGTCGGCTGGTACGACGGCCCGCCCGAGAAGGCGGACGGCCTTGTCTGGAAGAGCAAGTATCAGAAGCCCCTCATCATGACCGAATTCGGGGCCGAAGCTCCTTACGGCCTGCACGGGCCGGCCTCTCGCCGTTGGACGGAAGAGTACATGGAGAAGGTGTACGAGCATCAGGTCAGGATGCTGAAAAGAATCCCTTTCCTGCGCGGCACGAGCCCGTGGCTCCTGATGGACTTCCGCTCGCCCCGCCGCCCGCTCCCAGGCGTGCAGGATTTTTACAACCGCAAGGGCTTAATCTCCGACCGCGGGGAGAAGAAGAAGGCCTACTACGTGATGAAGCGTTTCTACGAGGAATTGTCGGCCGCATGGACGACGCGAGGGCAGTGATGGAAATCAAGCAGTTCGAACCGCAGTTCATGAAGATCGGCGTGCTGACCGCGGCGCTACAGGAGTTGACGCCGCGCGAGGCGCGCGACGCGGACCCCGACCGCGCAATCGAGGACTGGGCGGCCTTCGCGCGCGAACTCGGAGCGGACAACATACAACTCTCCGCCGCCCTGCACCCGTCCGAATCGGACGTGCCCGCAGAGGCCATGCTCGACCCCGTCGCAAATACACTGGACTTGCGCGAGCCCTTCGACAAGGGGCGCGCGCGCCGCGTGGCCGCGTCCCTCGGCGCACACCAGGTGGGGCTCTCGGACCTGGGCTACTTCGACAACATGCTGCACGAAGACCCCGCGGTCAGGAGGAAGAAGCACGAGTTCATGCTGAGGGTCTTCGACGCGGCCGCGCTCCTCGGCGCTGACGCCGTCTGCGGCTTCGTCGGCCGCAACCAGTCGCTCGGCATGGACCAGAACCTTCTGGACTTCAAAGACAACTTCGTCCCGCTCCTGCAAGAGGCCAAAGCGCGCGGGCTCGTCTACCGCGTCGAGCAGTGCCCCATGCCCGGCTGGACGGTCGGCGACAACTTTCACAACAACATCGCCTACACGCCCGGCACCTGGATAGCGCTCCACCGCATCTGCGAACGCGCCGGGGTCGGCGACCAGTTCCGCATACACTACGACCCGTCGCACGCCGTCCTCATGGGCCAGGACACGCGCTCAATCTTTCAATACCTGAAGGACGAAGGCTACGCTTTCCTCGTCGGCGGTTTTCACGTCAAGGGGCAGGTGATTGACGCGCGCGGCGTGGCGGCCTGGGGCTACGGAGGGCAGACTGTCGAGCGCGGCGATTGGGTGAACGGCGAGCCGTCGGACGAGCCCGCGGACCAGGCCAGGGCGTGGCTCAAGCAGACCGTCCTCTGCGAGCACGAGTTGCCGGGGACCGCGAGGCACGACCCGCTGGCTTACTTGCAGAACAGGACCGTGGACTGGCTCGACCACCAACTGGCCGCGCGCGAGTTGCTCAGCCTGGACGTGGCGAACACACATTTGATCGTCGAGCACGAATACCCGAAGGCGCGGATTCAGGACAGGGGGCGGCTCAAGCCCATCCTGCAAGGCTCCATCGCCTTCACGCGCAAGATCGACGAGGCCGCCGCCTGCATGTACGCGCTACAGCAAGAAGTCCTCGCCGCCCAGAGCATCCCCGCGCAAGGCGTCGGCCGAGAGCCGTATCGTTCGTGAGGTAAGCCGCGCCTCATACCTTCTCCCACGCTTTTGACTCTGAAGCTCTTTCTATCGCATCGAGCACGCGCTGGTTGCGCACGCCGTCGGCGAAGTTGGGCGTCGGCAGCTTCTGCTCGGCGACGGCTTTGAGCAGGTCCAGGACGGTGTGCGTGAAGGTGTGCTCGTAGCCGAGGACGTGTCCGGGCGGCCACCAGCCGTTGACGTACGGGTGGCTCGGGTCCGTCACCGAAATCTTACGCCAGCCGCTGTCCGGCCCTTCCTCCACGTAGACTTCGAGGTCGTTCATGCTCTCGATGTCGAACGCGATGCTCCCCTTGCCCCCGTTAATCTCGAAGCGGTTGTAGTTCTTGCGCCCCGTGGCGAAGCGCGTCCCCTCGATTGTCCCGACGGCCCCGTTCTCGAAACGGACGAGCGCGAGCGCCGCGTCGTCAACGTCCACGCGGGCCATCTCGTGGCCCCCGCTCTGCGCCGGGCGCTCGGCGATGAAAGTATGCAGGAGGCCGGTAACTTCCGTGATCTCACCCACGAGATAACGCGCGAGGTCGGCGGAGTGTGAGACGAGGTCGCCGAGCGCGCCCGAGCCTGCCCTGGCCTTCTCCAATCGCCAGACGCGCGGGAAGTCCGGGCTCACGAGCCAGTCCTGTAGGTACGTGCCGCGGTAGTGGTGAATCTGGCCTATCTGTCCTTCTTCGATGATCCGCTTGGCGAGCGCGACTGCGGGAGCGCGGCGGTAGTTGTGGCAGAGCATGTGTATGACGCCGTTCGCTTCGGCCGCTTCCAGCATCGCCTCGGCTTCCCGCAGGGTGTTCGCCAGCGGCTTCTCGCAGAAGACGACCTTGCCCTCGCGCGCCGCGGCGACCGCAATCGGCATGTGCGTGTCGCCGGGCGTGCAGATGTCAACGATGTCAACGTCTTTCCTCGCGACGACCTCCTCCCAACGGGTCGCGTACTCCTCCCACCCGTAACGGCGCGCGGCCTCGCGCACGCCCGCCTCGCCACGCCCGCAGACGACTTTCATCACGGGCTCGAAGGGCGCGTCGAAAAAGTGGCCCACCTGCCGCCACGCGTTGCTGTGCGCCTTGCCCATGAATTGATAGCCGATCATGGCAACGTTCAGTCTCTTCATGACGCTCCCTTTGGACCCTTCAACATCGGTCGTGAACAGGATGTGCTTGTAGCACACCGAATGATGCAGGTAAAGATTCGTGATAACATGCGCGCCGTCAGGCACGACAGACGACGAGAGACGGTCGCGCGCTTTCCCATCCCAGAATCGGCGGAGGTTTCCGCTTGAACGCCAGAAAAAGTTTGACGGGGCGTGAGCTGGTGCTCATGCTCGTCGCCTTCGTGGGCATCTTCGTTTACGGGCTGCTGGCCGCGCTGCCGGGCACCGTGCTCCCCACGCTCGAACGCAACCAGTACCTGCCGGACGACAGCGCCGTCGGCACTTTCCTGCTCATCAACGCCGCCGGCGCGGTGCTGGCCTACATCCTGAGCGGGCCCGTGATTGACCGCGCCGGGAAGAAGTTCGCGCTCGCGGGCGGGGCCGCGCTCGTCGTCGTCGCGATGGTAGGCTTCGCGCTGGTCGTCACGGAGGTCAGCCCTGGCGCGGCGCTCGCCCTGATCTTCGCCTGCTCGCTCGTGCTGGGCTTCGGCGCGAACGCCATCGTGGCCGCGGGGCACGCCCTGGTCGCAGACGTGGCCGCGCACTGGCGCAACTCCGCGCTCAACCTCCTGGACATCTGCTTCGGCCTGGGACTCGCGGCGCTCCCGCTCGTCGTCCAGCGGATACAACAGCGCGGCGGCTTAGGCCTGGTCTTCTGGTCGCTCGGCGGAATCAGCGTCGCGCTCCTCGTCTTAATCCTCGCCCCGCGCTTTCCCAAGCCGGCGCACCCGGAGGCGTCGGCGCTGAGCGGCGCGAAGGAACTCTTCCGCGCGCCCTCGTTCTGGCTCCTGGCAATCGCGCTCTTCATGTACGTCGGCGCGGAGGTTTCAGTCGGCAAGTGGGTCGTGACGTTCATGGAGCGGGACCCGCGGCTGCTCGCGGGCTACGGGCTGGACCCGGCGCAGGTGCAGGCGCTCGCGAGCGCCTCGCCCGAGGCGCTGAGTCGCTTCTTCGAGACGGACCCGGCGGGCGTGTCTGTCGTCAACTACGCGCTGACGACGCTCTCGCTCTTCGCCTTCGCGCTCCTGGCGGGAAGGTTGGTGTCGAGCCTTCTGCTCGGCGGCTCGCGCGTGAACAGCTTCGTGCTCCTGACCGCGGGCTCCCTGCTGACGACCGCCGGCCTCGTCGTCTCGTTCACGGCCGGCAGCCCGTCAGTCGTGCGCGCCGGGCTCATCGCCGCAGGCTTCGGCATGGGGCCAATCTTCCCTACCTCGGTCGGGCTGGCCTCGATGATGACGCCGCGCACCCCGGGCACGGCGATCAGCCTCGTGATGGGCGTAGGCTTCGCCGGACTCCTGCTCATCCCGCCCGCGGTCGGCTACATCTCTGCGGCCGTGGGCGGCGAGTCGGGCGACGTGCGCGCCGGCTTGATAATCGTGATAGTCGCCTCGGCCGCCATGCTGCTCCTGCACCTCGTCCTCACCCTACGCAAACGCAAACTAGCGTCCGCCGGCGAAGACGAACTCGAAGCGGCGGCGGCAGAGGCCGAATGAGATTCGACTGGCACAATTCGGGCGGACGCGAATCACTCGCCGTCCGCGTCCGCCTCGGCGGTCGAGCGCTCGATGTGGCCTCTGCCCCAGAGGCGGACGCCCTCGACCAGAGGCAGCACCGACCGGCCGTAGTCCGTCAGCGAATACTCCACGGGGGCGGGGACCGCCCCCTTCGGCTGTCGCCGCACGATGCCGTCGCCGAGCAACTCGCGTAGCTGCTCAGTCAGCACCTTCTGCGAGATGCCGGGCATCTCCCGCCTGAGGGCCGCGAAGTGTTTCGGCGACTCGGCCAGCCAGTACACAATAATCAACTTCCATTTCCCGCCGATTGCCGCCAGCGCCGCCGTCAGCGGGCAGCCGCTGACCGGGTTCGCGCGCCGGGGCCGCCGGCCATAGTTACCCGAAGGTGCCTTCTTGATGGCGCTCATACGTCAAATTATATTCCTTCCGACGAAGTCCGAGGGTCAAAGATTATTCCACAACGCGTCAGGAGGTAAATCATGATCGTCGAAGTCCGAGGCTACAGAATCAGGCCGGGCCGCCGCGCGGAGTTCATACGGCTATTCGAGACGCGGGCCGTGCCGGCGCTGCGCTCGCACGGGATGAAAATCCTGGGCCCGCTGATAGACCTTGAGAACCCGAACAAGTTCGTCTGGCTGCGAAGTTTTCCTTCACTGGAAGAACGCGAGCGGATGAGGGACGCCTTCTACGAAAGCGAGTTGTGGAAGAACGAGCTTGAGGCCATAGCCATGCCGATGCTTGAGAGCTACGACGTCATCCTCTGCGAGACATCGCCCGGTTACGTGTTCGACGGGCCGCGCGAAGAGTCCTGACGGTCTACACCGAGTCGTACTCCCTAACGGCCTGACTCGCGAAGTCCCGCCGGCGGTCACTTCATGTCCGTGTTGCTGACGAAAGCTATGCGCTTGCCGTCGGGCGACCAGGAGGGGACGTTGATGGTGCCCTGGCCGCCGTAGACGTAGGCTATGACTCTGGGCTTGCCTCCCGCGGCGGGCATCAGGCGCAGGTAGACGTGCTTGTAAAAAGGGTGGTCGCCCGAGTCTACATCTTTCATGAACGACAGGAAGACGATCCATTTGCCGTCGGGCGAGAGGTGCGGGAACCAGTTGTTGTATTCGTCGGCAGTGACCTGTTCCTGGGCGCTGCCGTCGGCGCGCATGCGCCAGATTTGCATCAGGCCGGTGCGATTCGAGTTGAAATAGATGTGGCGGCCGTCGGGCGCGTACTCGGGTCCGTCGTCCAGGCCGTCGGCGGTCGTCAGCCGCGTCTCTTCGCCCCCGTCCGCGGATATCTTGTAGATGTCGAACGCGCCGTTTCTTTCGCCCGTGTAGACCAGGAACTTGCCGTCGGGCGACCAGCCGTGCAGGTAAGACGGGCCGCGCGCCGTGACCCTGCGGGGCTTCCCGCCCGCGGCCGGCAGGACGTAGACGATGGACTTGTTCTCGTCCTCCTTGCTGTGGTGGCTGATGCCCATCAACTTCCCGTCGAAGGAGAGAACGTGGTCGTTGTTGTTATTGACGGCGAAGTCCGTGTTGATTTCCGCTGGAGTTTTTTGTGCCAGGTCGAAGCGGTAGAGCCGCCCGTTGCGGTTGTAGATTAACGCGCGGCCGTCCGGCGTCCAGTTGGGCGCTTGCAGGGAGTCGGGCGTGCCGTAGATGATTCTTCTGCCCCCGCTCTTGAGGTCTAAGATTTCGAGGTTGCTCCCTATGTAGTCCCTGTAAGGGACGAAGTTCGCGGCCGCGGGCACTGTGATTCTCACGTCGCGGAAGACGGCCCTCTCGACCACGTCCTTGTTGTGCGAGCAGACGAAGAGGCCGACGTACACGTCGTCGCCCAGCGCCGAATCCGAAAGCTCCTCGGTTGCGAACGGGTCGCCGTAGCGCGCGACCGACATGAGAAGTTTATTGCCCCTCCGCTCCAGTTGAATCACGTCCGGGGCCGTGACGCCTGATTTCACCTCCTCCGTGTTCGCCCCTTTGGCCCTGCGGAACTGTAGCGAGGTGAGGCCGTCGCCGTGCACGACGGCGCTCGCGTGTGGTGAATCCGCGTCGAGGCTTGAGCGCACCTGCCAGCCCATCTTCCTGTGCGCCTCGACGCCGCGGCCCACGAGCATCGCCCGCGCCGTCAGGATGAAGTCGCCCTTCATTCGCTTCCACACGAAATGAAACTCATCTCGGCCGAACCACATGTTCGTGCCGGAGCCCGCGACCGCGTACTCGTCTTTCGCGGCGTCGTAGACGGCCGAGCCAGGCTTCATCACCCCGCCGACATCCGTCTGCCCGTCGAACGCGCCCAAAGATTTCCGCTGCGCGACAGAGCTCGCGGCCGTTAAAGTCATCAGAACGACGACGAGGGCCGCCGCCTTCAGCCATCTTGCGGGTGAAATTTTCATGACGCTTTTCTATCTGCGCGCCGGCCTGCGCCTCTGCGTCTGCCCGGCCGTGAGCGTGAACTTTTCCGTGAGGTTGCCGACCATCACCGAGAAGTCGCCGGGCTCGATTGTGGGCCTGTTGTCGGCCCCTATGAAAGAGAGGTCAGCCGGCGTCAGCGTGAACGTCAGCGTTTTGCTCTTCCCCGGCTCAAGGTAGACCTTGCCGAAGCGCCTGACGCGCTTCCCCGGCGGCGAGAGTGAGGCGACTTCGTCGCGCACGTACAGGATGACAGTCTCCTTGCCCGCCCTCTGCCCCGCGTTCGTGACCGTCACGCTGACGCCGACCGAGCCGTTCAGAGGCACCTGTCTCTGGCTGAGTCGCAGGTTGCTGTAGGCGAAGGTCGTGTAGCTCAGGCCGTGGCCGAACTCGAACTGCGGGCTGAAGGCCGCGTTGCCGAAACTCGTCGCCTCTGTCTCGAACTGCTTGCGGTCGTAGGTGACGAAGCCGTTCGGCGTGCGCGGGTAGGTGAAGGGAAGTTTGCCAGACGGGTTGTAATCGCCGAAGAGCACGTCGGCCACGGCCGTGCCGCCTTCGTTGCCGGGGTTGTAAGCCATGAGGATGGCTCGGGCCTTGTCGGCGATGCGGCTGATGATGCGCGGGCGACCTTCGACGAGCACGAGCACGACCGGCTTGCCCGTGGCCTGTATGGCTTCGGCCAGGCGCAACTGCGGCTCGCCCAAAGTTAAGTCCGTGATGTTGCCGGGCGTCTCCGTGTATGACCCCTCGCCCAGGCAGAGCACGACCACGTCCGCGTCGCGCGCGGCCCGCACGGCGGCCGGGATGTCGACTTCCTCCTCCCGGTCGGTCGGCGTGCTGCCGGAGGGCGAGCCCGGCGGCCGCGTAATCTTCGTGCCCGGCTCGTAGGTCATGTTCTTGCCGAGCTTGCCTTCGACGGCCTGTAGGATGGTCGGGCGGTCCGTGGGGTAGAGCGATGCTTCTGAGCCCTGCCAGACGTAAGTCCAGCCGTTGTTGAGCGAGATGATGGAGTGCGCGGTCGGACCCGTGACGAGCACCTTCTGATTCTTCGAGAGCGGGAGCAGGCCGTTGTCGTTCTTCAGCAGCGTCATCGATTCGCGCGCCGCTTGCAGGCTCACGTCGCGCGACGCGTTCGTGCCGAAGTTCATCTTCATCGCCGGGTCCGGCATGGGGTTCTCGAAGAGCCCCAGCTCGAACTTGACGCGAAGGATGCGGCGCACGGCCTCGTTGATGCGCGTCACCGGCACCTTGCCCTCTTTGACGAGCGCGACGAGGTGGTCCGCGAAACTGTAGTCGCTCGGCACCATGCTCATGTCTATGCCCGCCATGACGGCCATCCGCGTGGCCTCCTTCTCGTCGGCGGCCACGCGCCACTGCGTGACGAGCTTCTTGATGTCCTCCCAGTCGGAGACGGCGAAGCCCTGGAAGCCCAGCTCGCCGCGCAGGATGTCGGTCAGGATGTGGCGGTTGACGTGGCCCGGAACGCCGTTGATCTCCGCCGAGTTAATCATCACCGTGCGGGCGCGCGCCTTGACCGCCGCCTCGAACGGCGGCATGACGTACTCGCGCAAATAATTCTCTGGAATCAGCGCGCTCGTCCGGTCCCTGCCGTTCAGGGGGAGGCTGTAGCCCATGTAATGCTTGAGGCTCGCGGCGACGCTCGTCCCCGCCGACACGTCGTCGCCTTCCAGGCCGCGCACGAAGGCGACGCCCATGACCTTCGCCAGGTACGGGTCTTCGCCGAACGTCTCCCAGAAGCGCGGCCAGAGCGGCTGGCGTCCGATGTCCAGCACGGGCGAGAAAGACCAGGGGATGCCCGCGGCGCGCGTCTCCATCCCGGTGATCTCTGCCGCGCGCTGCATCAGGACGGGGTTCCACGTCGCGGCCATCCCTATCTCCTGCGGGAAGAGCGTCGCGCCCTGCACGTAGTTCGCGCCGTGTATGGAGTCGATGCCGTAGATGACCGGAATCTTCAGGCGCGTGCGCTGCGCGGCCTCCTGAATCTGCCGGATGATTCTGTGCCAGTGGTCGACGGTCAGCGCCTGGTCCTTGACGTTCAGGATGGAGCCGACGCCGTACTTGACGACCGCCCTCTCAAGCTTCGCGGGGTCGATCTGTATCTCCTGGTTGGAACCCGCCGTCACCATGCCGATCTCCAACTGCGTCATCTGCCCGACCTTCTCTTCGAGCGTCATGCGCGAGACGAGCGCCTCTATCCGGCGCGTGTGGTCGGGCGCGGGCCTCTGGCGCAGGGCGGTCTGGAAGAAGGCGTCGCTGTCGCTGATGTCGGCGTTGGCGGGGGTTTGTTGCAGCGCTGGGCAAAAGGGTTGAATACACAGGATGGCTGCCAGCGCGAGGGCGATCTTTCTCATGGCCGTCTGTTTGTCCTCGAAGGAAGCTTGATTGCAGGAGCTTTGGTGGCGGACATTCTCTTTTATCCGCCCCTTTTCTTCAAGCATTATTTTGTTCCGAAAGACGACAAACGTTTGTTATGATGCGTGCCCGTGCAGCCTTTCCAGTAAAGTGAGCCTTTAAAATTCGCGCCTTCCTTTGCGGCTTTGCGCCTCGGCGCGAGGAGTTAGTCTCGCGCCAAGACGCCGAGGCGCAAAGGGGTTGAGCCGCTCGATAGCTTGAATATAAAAAGGAGATTCCACAGTCCATGCGAAACGCTAGAGCTTTCATCACTCTTTTGTCTTTGACGTTTTTGGCGCTGGCCGTCGGCTGCGTGGGCGCGCCGCCGGAGCAGGGGGGCGCGGGCGGCGGGGGCGGCGCGAAGAACACGGGCGGGCCAATCAAGATAGGCTTTTCGATGGACACGCTCAAGGAGGAGCGGTGGCAGCGCGATAAGGAATTCGTGGAGGCCAAGGCCAAGGAGGTCGGCGCGACCGTCATCGTCCAGGTCGCCAACGGCGACGACAAGCTGCAAGTCGCGCAGGCCGAGAACATGCTGACGCAGGGCGTCAACGTCCTGCTCGTCGCGCCGCACAACGGCGAGGTCGCCGCCTCCATCGTCGAGTCGGCCAAGAAGCAGAACGTCCCCGTCATCAGCTACGACCGGCTGATTAAGAACTCGGACGTTGACCTCTACGTCTCGCACCAGGTCGTCAAGATCGGCCAGATGCAGGCCAAGTACGCGCTCGACCGCGCGCCGAAGGGCAACTACGTCATCGTCGGCGGCGCGCCCACAGACAACAACGCGCTGCTCCTGCACGAGGGCCAGATGAACGTCCTCAAGCCCGCCATAGACCGCGGCGACATCAAGGTCGTCGTAGACCAGTACGCGGATAACTGGAAGGCGAGCGAGGCGCTCAACATCACGGAGAACGCGCTGACGCAGACGCGCAACGACATAGTGGCCGTCGTCTGCTCGAACGACGGCACGGCGGGCGGGGCCGTGCAGGCGCTGGAGGAACAGAAGCTCACGGGCAAGGTCGTCGTGACGGGCCAGGACGCGGAACTCGCCGCCTGCCAGCGCATCGTGGAGGGCAAGCAGTCCATGACGATCTTCAAGCCCATCAAGCCGCTCGCCGACAGCGCCGTCGAGGCCGCCGTCAAGCTCGCGCGCGGGGAGAAAATTCAGACGACCGACAAAATCAACAACGGCTTGAAAGACATCCCCTCCATCCTGCACGAGCCCATCGCCGTCGACAAGAGCAACATGGCGGACACCGTCATCAAGGAAGGGTTCCAGAAGTTAGAGGCCGTCTACCAGAACGTCCCGAAAGACCAGTGGCCGAAGACGGCGGCGACGGCGCGCGCGGACGCGGAAGACAAGGGGGCTTCAATCAAAGTGTCCGGCCCGCATCACTCGACGGCCGGCTTCGCGCTGGCCCTGTCGCTGGGGCTGCTCGCCTTCGCCTTCGCCCGCAGGAGATAAGGCATGGCTTCGACTGGGGGCGCGCCTCTTCTGGAGATGCGCGAGATCACCAAGACCTTCCCCGGCGTGAAGGCCCTGGACGGCGTGACCTTCGACCTGCGCGCGGGCGAGATACACGCGCTCGTCGGCGAGAACGGCGCGGGCAAGTCCACGCTGATGAAGATTCTCGGCGCGGTCTACACGGACTACGGCGGCGAGATACTGATAGAGGGACGGCCCGTGAGCTTCAACGGGGTGCGCGATTCCGAGGCGGCCGGCGTGGCTATAGTCTTTCAGGAGTTGTCGCTCGTCAAAGACATGACGGTCGGCGAGAACATCTTCCTCGGCCGCGAGCCGCGCCGCTTCGGCGTGATACGCTGGGATGAACTCTACGGCGGCGCGCAGAAACTCCTGGACGACCTGCACCTCCAGATTGACCCGCGCGCCCCCGTCCGCAACCTCGGCATCGGACAGCAGCAACTCGTCGAAATCGCCAAGGCGCTCTCGCAGGACGCGCGCATCCTCGTTTTGGACGAGCCGACCGCGGCCCTGACTGACGCCGAAGTCGAAACGCTCGTCGGCATTCTCAACCGGCTGCGCGAGCGCGGCGTCGGCATGGTCTACATCTCGCACAAGCTGGAAGAGGTCTTCCGCCTCTCGGACCGCATCACGGTGCTGCGCGACGGGCGCACGGTCGGCACGGACGCAACGGCCGCGCTCGACGAGCCGCGCGTGATCGCGCGCATGGTCGGGCGCGATGTGGGCGACATCTTCCCTAAGCGGGACCACCACCCGGGCGATGCCGTCTTCGAGGCCGTCGAGGTGAGCGTCGAAGACCCGAACGTGCCCGGCAAACTTCTGGTCGATAACGTCAGCTTCAGTGTGCGGCGCGGCGAGGTCCTGGGGGTGGCGGGGCTGATGGGCGCAGGTCGCAGCGACCTCCTGATGGCGATCTTCGGCGCGCACGCCGGGCGCACGACGGGCGATCTTTTCGTCGGGGGGCGGCGCGTGCGAATCACGAGCCCGGCCCAGGCGATACGCCTCGGCCTCGGCTTCGTCACCGAAGACCGCAAGCGCTTCGGCCTCATCCTGGACCAGACAATCCTGAACAACATGACGCTGGCGAGTCTGCCGCACGTTTCGGGGCGCTTCGTGACGGACGCGGACGCGGAGGCGGCCGCGGGCGAGCGCGCGGCGCGCGACCTGCGCATCAAGGCGAACAGCGTCTGGACCGTCGCCGGCACACTCTCGGGCGGCAACCAGCAGAAGGTCGTGCTCGCGAAGTGGCTCCTGACGAAGCCGCGCGTGCTCTTCCTCGACGAGCCGACGCGCGGGATTGACGTCGGCGCGAAGCAGGAGATTTACGCGCAGATCAACGAACTGGCGCGCGAGGGGCTGGCAATCGTGCTCGTCTCGTCGGAGCTGCCCGAAGTCCTCGGCCTCTCCGACCGCGTCGTCGTCCTGCACGAGGGGCGCGTCGCCGGCGAGTTCACGCGCGCCGAGGCCACGCCCGAGGCCGTCATGTCCTGCGCCACCGGACACGCGCAGCGCGCCGCGTAGCCTGGCCGCTGTGCAATGCGTACAGGTCAGTGCCGCAGGCGGCACTGACTCGGGCGCTAAGGGGTCGAGTCGAAAAGTAACCTGGAACTGAGAGAGGTCGCGTGGTGAGCGAACAAACGAACGAGCCAGTAATCGAGCGCCCGCCCGTCACGTCGGACGTGGAGCCGCAGAAGAGCATCGGCAGGATCAAGATTTCGACGACGAACCTGCGCACCTACACGATGGTCTTCGCGTTGATTATCATCTGGGTCTTCTTTCATTACGTGAGTTCGCCCGGAAGCCCCGGCTTCGCCTGGCCGTGGAACGGCCTGGACGTCTTCTTCGGGACGCTGAAAAGTCACTTCCTTCACTTCTTCAGCTTCGACTGGGTCAGTGAAGGAATCTTCCTCAGCTCGCGCAACTTCTCGAACCTGATGCGGCAGACGGCCGTGACGGGCGTCCTCGCCGTCGGCATGCTGATGATCATCATCACCGGGCAGATAGACCTTTCGGTCGGCTCGGTCGTCGGCCTCGCGGGCGGCGTCTCCGCGATGGTGCTGACCTGGCTCGGCTGGAACCTCGTGCCGGCGATCGCCGCGTCGCTCGTCGTCGGCGTCGTCATAGGCGCGTTGCAGGGCGCGCTCGTCGCCTACGCCAACATCCCCGCCTTCATCGTCACGCTCGGCGGCCTGCTCGTCTGGCGCGGTGTCATCAAGGGGCTCAGCCAGGGCAACACGATTCCCATCGCGCTCCCCGATTACAAGGGCATCGGCCAGAGTTACGTTGCGCCCGCCGCGGGCATCGCCATCGCGGCGCTCGCCGTGGCCGCCATCGTCTGGCTCAACCTGCGCAGGGTGCGCGCCCGCGCGCGCTACGGGCTGGCGGCGGCGGGCGCGGCCCAGACCAGTTTGCGTATCGTCATCCCGTCGCTCGTCGTCGTCGGCTTCATCCTGGCGCTCAACTCCTACGCCGGTGTGCCAATTCCCGTCATCATCCTCCTGGCGATTGCGCTCCTCGGTGCCTTCCTCACGCAGAACACGACCTTCGGGCGCTACCTCTACGCCATCGGCGGCAACCCGGACGCGGCCCGCCTCTCGGGCATCAGCCTGCGCGGGCACATCCTGATGGTCTTCTGCCTGATGGGCGCGCTCGCGGGCGTGGCCGCCGTGATCTACACGGCGCGCGTGGGGAGCGCCTCGCCGGACGCGGGCGTGCTGCTGGAGCTGGACGCCATCGCGGCCTGCGTCATCGGCGGCGCGAGCCTGATGGGCGGGCGCGGCTCGATCTTCGGCGCGTGCCTGGGCGCGCTCTTCATGGCGAGCCTCGACAACGGCATGTCGCTCAAAAATGTGCCAGACTTCATGCAGGACATAGTCAAGGGCTCGATCCTCGTCGCGGCGGTCGGCGTCGACATGCTCGGGCGGCGGAGGACTTGATGAGAGAGCAGGGGACTCCCGTGTCGTTAATGCTTCAGGAGATAGCGGAGCAGCCGGCTGCTTTGCAGAAGACGATTGAGGAGGAGCGCGCGAAGGTCGCGCGGCTCGGCTCGTTCCTCAAGCGCCGCGGCGTCGACCTGATAGTGCTCGTCGCGCGCGGCAGCTCCGACAACGCGGCGCTCTTCGGCAGGTACTTGCTTGAGATTAAGACGGGCATCCCCGTGTCGCTCGCCGCGCCCTCGATCTACACGCTCTACGGGGGCGAGTTGAAACTGGGCCGGGCGCTCGTCGTCGGCGTCTCGCAGTCCGGCGAGGGCGAGGACATCAACCGCGTGCTGGAGCGCGCGCGCGCGTGCGGCGCTTACACGGTCGGCATCACCAACGAGCCAGCGTCGTCGATGGCGCAGGCGGTGGACGAGCTGCTCCTGATGCACGGCGGGCGCGAGCGCTCCGTGGCCGCGACGAAGACTTTCACGGGGCAGATGATGCTCTTCTACCTGCTCGCCGCGGCGCTCGGCGAAGGCGCTTTCAACTACGAGGCCATCCCGGAACTCGCGGCGCGCTCGCTCGAACATAAAGAGAGCATACGGCAGTTGGCCGAGCGCTACGTCTTCATGGAGAACTGCGTGGTCGTGGGGCGCGGGCTGCTCTACGCGAACGCGTACGAGACGGCGCTCAAGCTGATGGAGACCTGTTACGTCGTGGCCGAGCGCTTCTCGTCCGCGGACTTCTTCCACGGGCCGCTGGCGATGGTCGAGCGCCACTTCCCGATCATCCTCTTCGCGCCGCCAGGCATCACGCTCGACGGGGCCAGGCTCCTGATGAATCGCCTCAAGGAGCTTCACGCCGACACGCTCGCCATCACCGCGGACGAGCAGGTCATGAATGTAGCGACCAGGTCCGTCCGCATGGCCGCGGAAATCGAAGAGGTCTTGGCTCCCATCCCCTACATCATCCCCGCCCAACTCTTCGCCGCCCTGCTCGCAGACGCCAAGGGGCTGAACCCGGACGCGCCCCGCTCCCTGTCGAAAGTCACGCGAACCTTATGAACGGAAACGGAAGTCGTAAGCTGGCGATAGTCGGCGGAACTGTCATCACGCGCGACCGCGCCATAGAGGACGGCGCGGTGCTGGTCGAGGACGGGCGCATCACGTTCGTCGGGCGCGCGCGGGACGCTGGGCCAGAGTCCGCGTCAGAGATTATCGACGCCGGCGGCCTGATGGTCTTGCCGGGCCTGATTGACACGCACGTCCACGGCAGCCACGGCGACGACGTGATGTTCAGCGACGCCGAAGGCATCCGCCGCATCTCGCGCGCGCAAGCCAGGTACGGCACGACCGCCTACCTGCCGAGCACCGTCTCCGCGCACCACGAACACTTGCTGCGCGCGCTCGAAGCCTGCGCCGCCGCCGTCGACGCTTCGGAGCCCGCCGCGGAGATCGTCGGAATTCACGTCGAAGGCCCGTTCATCAACAGGAACAAGAAGGGGGCGCACTCGCTCGAAACTCTTCGCGACCCGGACCTGGATCAGTGCATGGAGTACCTGCGCGCCGCGCCGGGCCTCCTCAAGATCATGACGCTCGCGCCCGAGCTGCCCGGCGCGATGGAACTGATACGCCTCCTGGTCGCGCACGACGTCGTCCCGTCTCTGGGCCATTCCGAGGCGGATTACGACACGGCGCTCGAAGCCATGGAGGCGGGGGCGACGCACGCGACGCACCTCTATAACGCCATGCCCGCGCTGCACCACCGCAAGCCCAGCCTGACGACGGCCTGCCTGAACGAGCCTTTCATACGCGCGGAGATTGTGCTCGACGGGCTCCACGTCGCCCCCGAGATGGCGCGGCTCGCGGCGCGGAACAAGGGGCGTGAGGGGTTGATTATCGTCACGGACGCCCTGGCGGCCGTCGGCTGCCCGGACGGGACGTACACGCTCGGCGACCTTCCGGTGAAGGTCGAGGGCGACAGGTGCGTGCTGATGGACGGGGAGACAATCGCCAGCTCCATGCTGACCATGAACAGGGCGGTCGGCAACGCCGTCGCGTTCACGGGCGCGAGCCTCGTCGACGCGGCCTACATGGCGTCGTTTCTCCCCGCGCAAATCTGCGGCGTCTCCGACCGCAAAGGCTCGCTCGAAGTCGGCAAAGACGCGGACATAGCGGTCCTGGCACAGGACTACTCCGCCCGCCTGACCGTCTGCAAAGGCGAAGTCGCTTACAAGGCAATGCGGAACGATGAACGATGAATTAGAAAGCTGTCGCCTTCCATTCATCACTCATCATTCCGCATTCATCATTGCTTTAATCGGGCCATCACGTAGGAGTCGACGTAGCGGCCGTCGCGGTAGGCGTGCTGCCGCAGCGTCCCCTCGCGCTCGAAGCCGAAGCGCTCGTAGAGTCGTATCGCGGACTCGTTGTCCGTGTAGACTTCGAGTTCCAGCCGCGTGAGGTTGAGCCAGTTGTCGGCCAAATCCAGTCCGGCGCGCATCAGGGCTGACCCGACGCCCTTGCCGTGCCACTCGTCGTGCACGACGATGTCTACGGACCCGACGTGCTTCCTGCGCGGCCTGTTCGGGAAGGTGTGCACGCCGAGCATCCCCACCACGCGGTCGCCGGCGACCGCCACCAGGTTGTACGAGCCGTCGGGGGCCGAGAGCCGCTGCCGCCACTGCTCGCGCGACGGGTACGGCAGTTGGAGCGTGCCGGGGTACACGTTCGGGCTGATGAACATCTCGTAAAGGGCCGAACAATCGTCCGGCTCGGCACGGCGTATCTGTAGACCTTCGACCTGCAATTTTTCCACCTCGTCAAAACGGTGAATCGGCCCGCCTCATATTAACTTGTAGAAGACGACCGTGGTAATCAGAGAGCCCTCGGCGTTGAGGGCGAACTGCGGGATGACTCCTGAGCGCGTGTAGCCGCACTTTTCATAGAGCCGCTCGGCGACGCTGCCTTGCTCTGTGTCCAGCACCAGGAGCGTGCGCCCCTCTGCGCGCGCGGCCTCTTCGGCCGCGGCCAAAAGCGCACGCGCGATGCCGCGGTTGCGAAAGCCCGTGTGGACGAGCAGCTTCTGCACTTCGGCGCGGTGCAACCCGTTCTGCTTGGTCGCGAGCGCGAGTTGCACCGCGCCCGTCACCGCCCCAGCCTCGCTCGAAACGAGCAGCATGCGCTGACCGCGACCCACTTCGCACAAAGTCTCAAGCCAATACGCTTCAGCCGTCTCGAACGTCACCGGCGGCAGGAAGCCCACGGAAGAGCCGTTGTGAACCGAATCCTGCAAGAGGGCCGCCAACTGCGGCACGAGCGGCCGCGCCTGTTCTTCCGATAGGCGTTCGATCCTGTGCATGGTTTATGCTTATAACAATCGAGGAAGCGTTTCAACCCCCGATGCCTTCAATCGCGCTCGTCAAGGCGCGCACGAGCGGGAGGAATCGCACCAGGTACGCGGCGACGAACACCAGCGAAAACTCGGCGGCGGCCAGCGCGATTAAGAGCAGCTTCGTCCCGACGATGACGCCCAAACCGGGGAACGCGATTGAGCCCACGCCTTTCATCCACAGGCCCAAAATGCCTATCAAGGCAATCAACACTGCCACCGCCAGCAACGTGGACGCGGCCAACGCAAGCTTGAGCATGACATTCCTCCAATCCGTGCGCGCGGGGAACACCGGAAGGCTAAGAGTGAGTCGAATCGGGCGGCGCGTGGATAACAGGATTGGCTCAATTCTGACGGGCCGGCAGCTTCTTCCTCACGGCCGCGTCTCGGCGGCCAACTGGCAGTATTTCATGACCAGCTCAAACACCTCGCCAGTCCTCGCGTCAACGCCGGAGAGGTTGAGGTTGAAATCCGTGAAACCTAGTCTGCGGTTCGCCGCGGCCATCGCGCGCTTCACCTTCGAGAGCTTGTGCGAATACTGCGCAGGGTTTTTCAGCTCAAGGCAGATGAAATCATTCCCGCTGATTGACCGCACGTAAGCCGCCTCAATATCGCCCCAGGCGATGCGCCCCACCCCCAGCGTCCGGTCTAGAACGCCCTGCTCGTCAATCACCAGCCGGGGGCGGGAGTCTGCGATCTGCCAGACGGAAATCGGGACGCCCGAGCCGAAGAACACAATCGCGGCCCAACCGAACGGCTCGCCGCGCATGAGCATCCAGATTCCGCCGACGACAAAGCCTATTGAACCGATCAGCAGTAACACGTATTTCCAGCGGGAATTGTTTATGATTAGCTTTTCCATTTAAACGTGAAAGCGCCAGGTGCCTGCGCTTGGTGGGACCGAGTCGGACGGGTTCGGCCTGACTGCTTCAGTGTCGAGTGGCGGAGGAGGTGAGCGTCGAATAAAGATGCCGCAAGGTTAGGGTGAAGCTCATGTATTCCGGCCTTTGATTAAGCTCATTCGGTCAGCTTCTTCCGCTTCTCGTCCGCGCGTGTCTCGCGATCTTCCAGCCGGGCCTCAAGGAGTAACCGCTCGATCTCCAGCTTGAGTTTATCCATCCGCAGTTGGGCTTTTTCCTGCTCGTCCAGTTCGCGGTCGTTGACGCGCTTAATCTCGTAAGCTAGGCGGCGTACCGCCTCGTTGAGTTCCGCCAACTGCTTTTGCGTCTCTAAAATGTCGGAACGATTTCGCTCAGTAGCTTCCGCTAATTTCAGCACTTCCTTTACAAACTTATATACTTTTTCAAGAAGTGAGGATAGGGTCACCATCAGTCCGCCCCCTTCACCCTGTCTGGAATGTCGCGAGCAGTCGCTTCGTATCGGTTAACATGACGCGGCTCTCGGATTTCAGCCGGTCGAACTCCGCCTGATCCCGCTCCATCCGCTCGTAAGTCTGCTCAAGCTCTACGAGGCACTCGTCGACGGCCTTGTCCAATTTCCCGAGCATCTCAACGTCATTGGGAGTGATGTCCGTGCTTCGCCGGCCGTAGTTAACGCGCCTCTCTTTTTCTTTGGCCTCCTTGGCGCGCGCCGCAGTCGCCGGGCCTGAATTTGCTTCCCTGTCTTTATTCCTAATCATCTGGCTTTATCCTCCTCGTCCGACGGAACTCCATTCGAGAACGAATCGCAGAGCCTTAGAGACATACCGCTTTGATGGCCCGAGCCGCTTGAAGCGGGGACAACTTAAATCCATCCAGGAATGGATGTCAAACCATTTCTTGCAAGCGGGAGAGGTTCAGCCTTTGGACGCCGCTACCTTAAGTAAAGTCTAAAAAAGTTCGTAATTCCAAGGGGCGGGAGCGGTACTCGTCAGTCCCTCGTTTACTTCGGCTCTTGAACTAGTCGAAATCCAAGTGCCTCACCTCTCATCTCCGGTTTTATAGCGAGACGAAACGCCGAGGCAGCTCCTTTGGCCTCAAAGTTAAATCCACCTCCGCGCACCACGCGCAGACCCTGTTCGGCCTCAGAAGTCCACTCCCAGATGTTACCGTGCATATCGAAGAGTTTGAGTGGATTTCCCTTGAGCATGCCGACGGGATGCGCGTAGTTGTCCCCAATGAGAGACGCGTTCTGGTCATACCAGCCGTATTCCATCAGCTTGTTTTCATCATCGCCGAAACTGAACTTAGTACGCAGGCGGCTTGATGCCTCTCGGCCTCCGCGGGCAGCGTATTCCCATTCAGCTTCAGTCGGGAGCCGATAACCAAATTTAGAGTCCTCTTTGTTAATTCTCGCCACAAATTTGATCGCATCACCCCAGGACACATTTACCGCCGGAATATCATTGCCATATCTTACATTCTTCTCGTTCAGCCAAGGTTGAGTATTCATCAACGCGATCCATTCGGATTGTGTGACAACGTATTGTCCCATGTGGAAGGAGCCAACCTCCTCTTCATGCTCCTTTAGCGCGTGGAGTTCGCCATGAAGCTCGTTATCCCCCATAACAAAAACGCCGCCTTCAATCGGCACAAATCTATTTCTAAATTTTTCCAGCCACTCCTCTGTTACCCCGACCTGAGCCACTGTTAGAAGCTCATCAATGCTTTTTGCGAGATTCACGAACATCTCATCCTGTTTTGCCTTATCCACTTTATTGAGTGGCAGCGTCGGAGAATTAACTCCCTGAAAACTCAACAAGGGAGAATTCTTTAAGTAACAGGAACTGACGAAGACGGGGAAGATGCGCAGCCCGCGCTGGCTCGCGGCGCTCAGCAATTGAGGCAGTTCTTTGCTGGCGATGTAGTCAGAAGCGAGAAAATCCTGGCTTATCAAAAGAATCGCCGCATCCGACTCGTTCAGGGCCTTTTGAATGTCAGCCTCCCAGACAGAGGACGGCTTAATATCTGCGTCACTCCAGATTTGCAACTCTTCTTCGCGTACCAGGGGTTGAAGAAAAGGTTTTAATCTTTCTAACCACTCAGCATCTTTATGACTGTAACTGATGAAGATTTGCCGTTTGCTTGCCACTAGTATTCTCCTGAAGAGATGCCTTTACTTTAGTTGGAGCCGCCCCCGCCGGTACAGAACGCGGCTCGTCATATACCGATTCCAGGGGCAGTCATCTTTTGACTTACCAATTAGATTGTTATCAGTTAACGACACTCGACGCCAGGAATACTAGCTTTTAGTCAGCGGCAACACATCAGCAGGAAGAGACGCGGATATTCACACCGTAGCCCAGCTTCCAGGCCACAAAGACCTCCGCATGGCTGCCCGCTACCAAGACCTCAGCCCCGCCTTCCCATCCGCCGCGGTAGACCGCCTGGACGCCGTTTTCGGCGACCTTAGTCGCCACAGCGTCACCACGCCCGAAGCCCTGCCCGCTGCAATGCCCGAAGTTTTTGATAAATTAGTGGCGTCCCGTACGGGAGTCGAACCCGTGTCGCCGCCGTGAAAGGGCGGTGTCCTAGGCCACTAGACGAACGGGACGTAGAAGGGGTAAAACCCGGAGCGGTGCTCTCGGGAGTCCTCGGCCGAGCGCGCTTGTTTATCTCGCTTGGTGGCGTGGACTAAAATAACCATACAGCACGAGGGGTGTCAACCGCGGGTGGCCGGAGGGCGCGCGGGGCCGCCGGCGCGTTTGAATTCTACGCTCCTTTGTCGTTATCCTCGGTGGCGCGGGAGGTGAAAAGAGTAACCGATGGCTTTACGAAGCATAGAGGAGATAATCGCCGACCTGTCGAAGCCGATTCCGCGACGCCTGCTGCGGAGCAAGACCGTCGGCGGGCAGAAGATTCACTTCCTCCCCTGGCACACGGCGGTCAAGTTCCTGGACCTCTACGCGCCCGGCTGGTCGTACGAGATTCGCCACCTCGCCGGCATCGGCGGTAAACTCGTGCTCGTCTCGCGCATCTCCATCCCGTGCGCGGAGGGCGTGGTCTACCGCGAGGCGACGGGACAGGAGGACGAGGACGTGGACAAGTTCGGCGATCCCTCCTCGAACGCGGAGAGCATGTCGCTCAGGCGCGCCGCCGCCAAATTCGGCCTCGGCCTCGGCCTCTACGAAGGAGCAGGCGGCGGGCAGCAGGCCGTGGGCAGTAATGAGTGACGGCCGCCTTGACGCCTAATCATTAGAGGGCGACATTCGCGGCCAGGATTTTTGACTGCCTGCTGCCCCTCGCCCGCCGCCTTCCCCGGCAACTTCCAGACGAGTTAGGCCATCAGAGAGGGCATCAGTCCACAGGGCCCGCGAGGTGGGGCGGGCCTGGCGTTAGCAGGGAAGATTTCCCGTTCCTCAACTTTTTTTGAAGCCTCGGCGTATCTTTTCCGAGATTGCCGGTAATAACAACTGGGAAGTGAAAACTTCCCGACGCACGCGGGGGCAAACCGAGTTGCCCGAAAGCATGACAGACGAACGACTGCTGGTGAAAGCGAGTCGCGGCGACGAAGCGGCTTTTCTGACTTTGTACGAGCGCCACCGCGACGCGGTCTTCCGCTTCGCCTACCGCCTGCTCGGCTCGACCGAGCTCGCGGAAGATGTCGCGCACGACTGCTTCCTGAGCCTGCTCAAACGGCCCCAGGGCTTCGACCCGGAGCGCGCCTCGCTCAAGACTTACCTGCTGGCGGCGGCGCGCAACCTGGCGATGAAGCACTTCCGCGGGCAGCGCGGCGAGGACGCCCTGGAAGACCTGGCGTCGGAGCCGCCCGTCCCCGAAAGGCGCGGGCCGCTGCACAGGCTGCTGGACGAAGAGCTGGCCGAAGTGGTCCGACTCGCGATTGAAACCCTGCCGCCGCTCCAGCGCGAGGCGCTAGTCCTTTTCGAATACGAGGAACTGGCGCTGGGTGAGATCGCGGTCGTGACGGGGACGGACGTGGGGACCGTGAAGGCCAGGCTGCACCGCGCGCGTCGCAGTTTGAAGCGACAGCTCGCGCCTTACTTCAAGCGGGACGCGGAGGCGGGCGTCGTGGACGAGGTGTTGAAATGAGCGATAACAAGGACCCACTTTCGATTTACAGCAGTCACGACCGCGCGCGCGACTCGGCGGACCCGACCGAGGAGCAGGGGCTCAAGGCGCTGTTCCAACTCTGGAGCGTGCCGAAGACGCCCGCGCGCCTGGACTGGCGCATCATCGAATCTTACCGGCAACAGATACTTCAAGGAGATCGTCAGGAGGTTTTTATGAAACATTGTCCCACCTGCCAGGAAGAGTTCGCCAACAAGTTCAGCTTCTGCCCGGTTGACGGGACGCCGTTGGACGAACTGACTGACGCCGCCGCTCCGACCGAGCCCGCGCGAGTCATCCCGCCCGTGCCGTTCGGCGTAACTGCCGGCGCCGCCTCGATGGCCCTCGTGCCGGCGGGCGAGTACCGGCTGACGTTCGTGGACGACACGGGGCTGACGCGGCGTTTAGTGACGGAGCTCAAGCAGGTGGCGCACAGCTCCGAGCTGACCTGGCCGGAGTTCAAGCGCGACC